>OHAS01000054.1_pt1 | contig 71086 bp, 61 predicted proteins | sample 1577131 | NCBI WGS metagenome assembly OHAS01 (sample SAMEA3541566, study PRJEB24748) | human gut metagenome | biome: human gut; feature: human-associated habitat; material: faeces | place: China | collected 2012 | reverse complement strand
TCGGCGGAGATCGCAAAGACCTTCCTTTTGCAGAATCTGGAGTCGGTGGTGCCGCCTTTGAAGGTAATAGCATCTTTCCAGGGACAGCGGTGGAACAGATAATCCAGCGTAAAGCATACCCAAAAATCTTTTTCCACAATGGCATCGTTGAGCCCCATCTTATCTGCTGTGTTACGGAACAACCCCCGCTTATCATTGTCTGAAAATCTTGCAACGTTTTTCATCTCTATTGTACCTCCCCGGCAATCTGCCGTATCGCATTGTAAACCCAATCCGTAGATTCTGCCGCCTCTCTTAGCATAGCGGCTTTATCGTCCTCGTTCAACCGGGAGCTAAGCGTCTGGATCGTTTTGGAAGTGACATTTGTTTTCCCCAAAGTTTTCAATGCCTGAATCACCAGAACCGTCATATAAGAAAGACCCGTGATCTCCTTATTGGTCCTGTGCTTAAATTCCAGCTTTGTAGAATTCCACTCATAGGTCTTATATGGACCGTCGCTGATATAGGACCATACCGCTGTTACCTGCGTGGAAAGCCCTAACAGGTTCAGCGCCGTATTCCCACAGGGGGCAATCGTCCAGTGGTAGTTCCGGGCCAGCGCCTTTGCCACCGCCTCCGGGTCCGCCGCTACATATTCTTTCAGCATTTCGCTGTATTCCGGCTTTTCATAAACACCTTTCAAAATCCGCCGGAGCGTACCTGCCTGTGTAAGTCGGTTCAGGTTCCGTCTTATGGTTTCCGTATCAGCAATATCAGCAAAATCAGAATTGACAAAAACGGTGCCTTCTGCCGCTGTGCCAATCCGCTCCTGAATCTGCCTGGAATATCCGTTTGCCACTTTGCTCACCTCCTTTTGTCCCGAATATTATATATTATTCGGGACAAATTTTCAATAGGCTCCGAGAGTTTTGTTTATAGTATTCCCATGCAGATCAGGATTTATACAGCAATCTCAAAAAAGAAGAGAACCGCTGCCGGGAAAGGGCAGAGCATATACTACTTTTTGTCCCAAATTTTATGTATTATTCGGGACATTTTTAAGCAGAGGGCAGATAAATCCAGTCGTGCATCAGGCATACGCTGGGTTCGTCCTCCCTGGGAACCAGGCGGTAGGTACATTCCCCATACACGGTCCGTTTATCTTCAATCTCCATGCCATACGCCTTATAAAAGCGGTATTCCAGATTGGAAATGATACACCGCAGGGTTTGAAGCGCCTCCCGCTGTGAGGTCACGATCAGGTCCCGGTCAATGCTGCGCTTTAAGAACAGCAGGGATTTATAAAGCTGTACCTCTGTCCGGTAAGGGCGGCAGTCCATATGTTCCAGCCAGCCGCTAAAAGCCACCGGCCCGCTCTGGATCACATCACGCTCCGGGTGGTAATACTCGTAGCAGTCCAGGTTCGCCGTATTCAGAAGATAGAGCATTTCCCGGACCTCATTTTCCGGCATATCATAGAACCGCAAAAGGGAGCGGTACAGATGGACATAGCCGGGTATCGAAACAATGGCATTCACCATAAAAAAATCCTCCTAAATAGCAGGTGCGGGAGCAGACAGCCCCCGCACCGGTTTCCCATATTCTTGTTAATTGTTTACAGCCGCCAGCTTTCCCATGACGATGAAGCGGCTCGCGCCTCCGGGCGTACAGGTGGAAAGGGTCAGCACTTTATCACTGGAAGTCACCGTAACATCGGTTTCAATGACAGACCGGCCCGCCATTTCAGAAAGCCATGTGGTGTAGGCCCCGTCATCCTTAAAGCTAAGCCTCCAGGGAGAAGTGTCGCTGCCGGACTCGCTGGGTTTTGCCACAAACGCCGTGAAAATTTCCACGACATAGCCGCCGCCAGGGGTGACAAGGTACATCTGTGGGTGTCCGTCAAAATAGCTCTGCCCGTCATACTCATTCAGCGCAGCGAACATGGAGCCGTCCCGCATATTGTGGCCGTAGATAATGGTATTGCGGTCCGAAAAATCCTCCTGATTTTCATAGTCTGCAAACAGGCAGCCCGTCTTATTATAGGTGCCGTCATACAGGTGGTGCAGGTAATACTCGTTATCATCTGCCTGCGTCACCGGGTAGTTAATGGCCGTATCAGGAAGGGTAAGCCATCCGATGATGTCCGGCCCGGTTTCCCTAAGAGCTTCAAAATCCACTGTGGGGAGGACCACAGAAGGGTCCTCCCCGGCAGGTTCCGTTTCCGTATTATCTTCCTCCGGCGTTTCGGCCTGCTCCGGCAGCTCTACATGGGAAGCAATGTCCTTATAGGCTCCGGCGCTCTCTGAATACTGGTTAAGGTCGCGTACCATCAGGAACCCGCTGCCAAGCGCCAGCAACCCGCAGAGGGAAACCACCGCAATACCGACAGCTTTTGCCTTTGGGGTATTTCTGCTGTACTTTCCCTTTTTGAAATAGACTGCGGCAAACAGCCCGCCGCCAATCACCGCCAGCGCCAGAAGCCCGCCATACAGGAAAATGAAATTGTCATCCCCGGTCTGCGGTACCGCTTTGCCTGGATTGGACGGTGTGGACGGATTGGAAGGTGTTTTCGGATTATCCGGGTTATCCGGGGTAGTCGGTTTCTCCGGTTTTTCATTGAAGAACTGGACCGTTGCGGTTTCATCCGCCTTGATCTCCACGGTGGCAGCATCAGGAATGATATAGTCCCTGCTTGCCCGGTTGGAGATTTCCGTTACGGTATAAATGCCGACGCGCAGCCCTTTGACCTCAATCACGCCGGATTTCGGAGAAGTGAAAGTTTCACAGTAGGAACCGTCTGCACTTTTCACCTCAAAAGCAAATCCATCCTTGCGCCCGTCGCTGGAATCCTTTGTAATCTTCAGGTTTCCGCGGTACGCCTCATTGGTAAAGCCCCGTCCGGCCCCACCATTTTCCACAACCGCCACCTGGCCGTCCTCTGTGATAGCAAAGTAATAGGCGTTCTCGTCAAGCTGGTAGCCCTCCGGTGCCTTGCTTTCCTTCACAAAATAGCCCTTTGCCAGAAGGCCCTCCGCGGTGTGGTAGCCCGCATCCGATTCTTTCAGTGTGCCGATCTTCGTATCTTCGGAATCAAATTCCTTGTTGCCGTTGGCATCCTCATACAGATCGAATACCGCGCCGGAGAGGAAACGCAGGAAGGTGTTGTTATCTTTCTTCTCCACAGAAGAAGGCTCGTCCACGGCTTCGGTTTTCATCACCTGCACGCTGCCGCGGATCAGGGTATTTTCCACTTTGATTTCAATGCGCTGGCCGTCCACACCAATATAGATATGGTGCTGCTGCGGGCTTACCGTATAAAGCGCCGGAGAAGAAATTTCCTTCACGATCCAGTGGCCGTAAGGAATATTCTCAAAAGAAAAGCTGCCATCCTCGGCAGTGGTAACGGTGAGCAGCGCGTTTTCCCCGGTAAATTCTTCCGTGTCCGGCCTGAATAATCCCATCAGTGCCCCGGACAGCTTCACATCTTCGCCGCCCTCCGGGTTTTCACCGACTTTCACGCCGTCCACACGCCCGCGCAGCAGGTCATTGGAAACCGCCTCGCCTTCATTCACAAGAATCTGGACCAGCGCCGCCTCCTGGCCGGCATACTCAAAGACAACCGGATATTCTGTATCGGAGAGGATATAGGCGCTGTTTGTGGTGCGTTCCTTCACATAGTAGCTGCCAAAAGGCAGGTCGGAAGCAAAGGAAGCGTCATAGCCGCCCGCCTCATTCGGGTCAATGGAAACCACTTCCAGGAGCCCGCCCGCCGGGATCACGCTGCCGTCAAGGGCCGTCAGGTCTGCGGAAGCATACAGGCCGAAAGAAATATCTTTGTATTCCTCATTCATGCCGAGCCCAAAAAGATCGTCCGTTTCCAATGCTTTAAGCAGGCTCACATCCACCTTCTGGCGCTCGTCATAAAGTCCGATGGCGGTCTGCGTCACTTCCACAGTTTCACCCGCATAAGTAAGCTCGGCATATTCCGGCTGGGTATTTAAGACCATCCCCTCCGGCGCCTGGCGTTCCTCCAGACGGTAGCGGCCAAGGTACAAAAGCCCGCTCTGGGCTGTGCCGTCCTCCCCGGTGGTAAGGGTCTCCACAACGGTATCTTTTGCCGCCCTGAGCGTACCGTCGCCGGTATAAATATCTTCATCTGCAATTACGTCATAGACTGCGCCAGGCAGCCCCATAACTTCATACACCGGCTGGTACAGGCCGTCATTCTCCTGGACGGAAGCGAATACCTCGCCGGTCTTGGTGATGATAAGCTGTCCCTTCTGCGGCATATTGTACTGTGTAACCGTGACAACGGCCTCGCTGCCGTCAATGGTAAACGGCACCGGCTCACTGGATAATACATACCCGTAAGGCGCCGCCACCTCGTAAAGCTCATAATCCCCGGTGTGCAGAGGCTCCGGCAGCATCAGCCAGCCTTCATCCGATACATAGAAGGTATCAAGGGTTTCCGGGTTCGGATAGTAAATATCCTGGGTGACAAATTCCCCGGTAGACAGGTCCTTGATCTGGAAACCGGTGCCCGTCATGGGGATAATATTGCCGGTCTCCGCGTCGCATTTCTCCACACGCAGCCTTGCGGTAATGGTGCGGTTATTCAGGATATAGCTGTAAGTCTGTCTGTTGGAAGAAATAAAGACCGTAAAGTCCGGGATAAACGCTTTTCCTTCCTCGCCGGAAACCTGGTGGACTGTATAACGGCCATAAGGCAGCATTTTGGAAGCTACAAAACCATAATTATCCGTTGTCAGCAGGTCGCGTTCACTTTCCTTTGTCGCGTCATAACTGCCTGCCGCCTTCAGGTAAACCTCAAAGACCGCGCCGGCCTCCGGTCGCTCAATGACGCCCTCATTGGGTTCGTCCGTATTTTCATCCCCGGACACATCCGGGTCCAGATCATCCGTATGCTTCACAAGCTGGATATTTCCGTAAATAACTGTTTCTGTCACCTGGTTTTCCGTGGTATTCAGTTCCACTTCATACAGGGTCGGGGAAGCGCCCACCTCATAGACCGTATCATTTAAGAGATAGCCGGTACTCGGTTCAATCTCCCGGACGGTCCAGTTATCGCCGCAGACATAGTACCGGGTCATAAAGCTGCCGTCCGGCCCGGTGGTGTAGGTGTCTACAAGCTCGCCATTGTTATAAATCCCATAAGTTGCCCCGGCAAGGGTCGCATCGCCCTGGGCAGTGCCTGTGTCGGCGTCACTCTTTACCACATGGACACGGAATTTTTTCAGGATATTGCTGAAATGCACCGTGGATGTCTGTCCGCTTTCAATGGTGACATACTGTGCGGAAGGGGTCACATAACGGTCCACCGGCAGCTCTTTCACCAGATAAGTGCCGGGCAGCAGCTTTTCTTTAATCTGCCCGTTTTCTCCGGTAGTGACGGTTTCATCCACTTTATTTTCCAGAATGTCCGTGCCTGAAATTTGGAAAGGAATCCCGGACACAATACCGTCCTCACTGGTCTTGACGATCTTTGCGGTGCCGTAGGTCTCGGTCTTGATCTTTACAAAGAAGGAAACCGGGTCGCTGGCGCCGGTCATCATGGTCTGGTAGCCAGGACGGCCCCAGATCAGCATATCGTTGGCAACCGGAATATCCTTTCGGAATTCAAAGGTCACAGGGTCCATAATCATGTTCTTACTGGTGAAGGTGTACTTGTTCCCGTTTCTTGTGACGGAAACGCCGCTGCCTTTCAAAGTCTCCAGATTGATTTTCAGGTTATTGGTGTCCGTGACCGTCAGGGTATAAATCTTCTTTTCCGTGTCCCATTTCAGTTCCAGCTCCGGTGCCCCGCTTTTCTTCGTGGAAGTAAAAGAGGGAACCGTGGAATGGGAGGCAACCTGTGACAAAATCCAGTTGTAGGCTTTTTCCGCAGGACGTCCGGAAATCACGCTGAAATACTGGTTGGCGTCTGCATGGCCGTTTCCGTGCCGGCTGTAAGGGTCGCTCCGAAGCTGCTGCTGGTACTCCCAGAGGATGATCTGCGTCGCCATTTTATAATCGTCCTCGTTAATGCCGGACACAGGGAGGGAAGCGCCGGGTTTCCAGCCGTAGATCGCCGTGAGGGTGATCCCCCGTCTTGCCTCGGAAGGGAGTAGGTTCAAGTAATTGCTGTTTGTGCCGCTTTCCGATGTATAGGTATTGTCAGAAGCGTTATAGGCAATGCCGCTCTCCACACAATAGACCTGCTGGCTGCTCCCGTCCGAAGCTGTCAGCATATAGTGCCGGTAAGCGTTGCCCCCGGAACTGCTGCGCACATCCATCGTTCCATCAGAATTGTAAACAAGGTAGGTGTAAGGCGCCGGCGCATAATAATGCTGTCCATCAGACCCTACATATTGATCGCCCAGCCAGGAGCTTGCTTTCTGTCCCGGCGAAAATGCGAACACCTGGGTAGGGATCATCCCAAAGACACATACTGCGCAAAGCAGAAATGCCAACAGCCGCTTTACGCCGTTGCGGTAATGGGTATTTATTTTCTCCATGAAATATCCTCGCTTTCTTAAAATAGTAAAGGACAGCTTTACTCGCTGTCCTCTTGTTCCTTATTGATCCTGTCGTCAAAATCATCTTCGGAGAGATATTCCGGTTCCCCATAGGCTTCGTCCGGGTCAAAGCCTTCGCCGTAACCGTCATCCTCGAAATCCTCGTCATCCTCTGCCTGCTGCTTCGGACGGACAATTTTGACATAATAGCCAACGCCTCCTACCGCAAGCAGGGCAACGATAATAAAGATAATCGTGCCGGCGCTGCCGTTGTCCTTTTTCGGCGGTTCGGTCTGTGCGGGTTCCTCTGTCTCCGCAGGTTTTTCCTTTCCGGTACAGCCTTTGAGGTCGTTCTTGCAGACCGGACAGGCGGTATTGACTTCGCCAGCTTCGCATTTTTCCGTACAGGTGCAGACGTCCTCTGCCGGGATCACGCTCATGGTGCCCTCATTCTTTTCCGCCAGGGCCATCAGGTCAGCTTCGGTAACACCGTTTAGAAAGTAGACATTGTTATCATCCCGCTTTCCGTCAATGATAAGATAGAATACATTTCCGGCCTCGGTGGTGATCGTGTAAAAATGCTTATCGTCACCTTCGCCGGTGGCTGTATCTAACACTGTGCCGGTGCCATCCGGGGTAAACGCGCCATCCGGGATGGAGGAAGTGTTTCCTGTTTCCCCCTGGGAATTGGAGCTGCCGCCATTGGTGCCTGTATTCGTACCTGCATTAGAGCCATTTCCAGAAGCATTGCTGCCGGAATTACTGCTTTGGGCGTTATGATTGGTACTGCCGGAAGAAGCAGCCTGGGCCTGCGCCGGTTTTACCGGTGTACTGTTTTGGTTCTGCGGTACTATGGAAGCAGGTTTCTCCGTGGGCGCCGGTTCCTCATAATAGGGATTCTCAAACTTCACGGTCCTTGAGCGGTTCCCGGCATAATCCTGGGCATATACGCTTACCTGCTTTTCTGTGCCGGCATAATCCTTCAAGGTGACGGTAGCCGCCCCATTGGTCAGGGAATTGATACGGTTCCCGTCCACAAAGACCGCCTCCACGCCGGAATGATCGTCGCTGCTTTCTACTTTCAGCGTATCGCCGTCCAGAGAAGCCGCAAGCTCCGGCGGTGTGGTATCTTTGTCCCCGGCGGCATAAGCCGTCAGGGGCAAAGCGATGGCGCTTATGACAAGCACAAGCGCCAGTAGCAGAGAGATTTTTTTAGTCCTCATTCATGTCCTCCTGTTTCTGCAGCGGGCCATCCCCGGACGGAGCGGCCTGCTGCGATTTCAGAAATTCGGCCAACTGCTGGGGCGTCAGATGGAAGCTGCGGGCAATCGCCACATAGTCGGTGTTCTCCAGCTCCGTTTTCTGTTTTTCCAGGTCGCGGAGCCTGGCCTGCATCTCCGCAATCTTGTTTTTCGTCTTGTCGATCTCTTTCTCCAGTTTTTCAATCTTAGGGTTCAATTTATTACCTCCAATTGTCCTTTCATAATAAAGTCTTACATTTACAAGTGCCTTTGTGATAAAATAGTTTGACAATAGAAAAGCCTGAAATGCTCTGCACTCCAAGCTGGTCAGCGTGACGATTCCACGTTCTGATTTATGACATTGCCACCTATGGTATTTATCCTAATATTGTCAGGCTTTTTTATGATTTTTGCTTTGTGGTTGTCATACTTTTTTATTAATCATTCGTTGTGATAAATGTTGTCACACTTTTTTATGAAAATGTCATACTTTATTCTCATATTGTCAAACTTAATTATTTTCAGACACCAATCTGTCAGGGCAGACGCCCAAATGTATAAAAGTGCTGCTGCCAGTAGCTTGTGTTGATATTTGCGTAGGAGATCGGGTCCCCGCAATGGATCATCATCCCGTTGCCCACATAGATTCCCACATGGCTTGCGCCGCTGGTATTATAGGTTCCCTGGAAGAAGATCAGGTCGCCGGGTCTTGCATCCGCGCTTGATACAGGCGTACACACGCCTAAAAGCCCGTCTGCGGTCAGGCGTCCGAAATTCCAGCCCACGCCGCAATGATTGACTACCCAGGAAACATAGCCGGAACAGTCAAAGGAAGTGGAAGGGCTTGCGCCGCCCCATACATACGGATAGCCTAAATACTTTTCAGCCTCCGCAAGCATAGCCGCAAATTTTTCATCCGCAAGGGCCTCCGGTGGAACATCATAGTCAAAATAATTCCCTCCGCCTCCTGCGCCTGCTGCCGGCAGATGCCGCTCGCTGGTATCGCCGGTATCGGCAAAATACAACGGGTTCCTATACTGTCCGTCAACCAATACCTCCAGGTGCAGGTGCGGCCCGGTGGAGTTTCCGGTGCTGCCGACCTTTGCGATCACATCCCCGGCCTTTACCTCCTGTCCGGCAGATACTAAGATTTGTGAACAGTGGCCGTATTTGGTGGTAAGGGAGTGCCCCTCGTAAGCCTCGCCCTCAATGGCGACGCACAGGCCATAGCCGCCCGCGTTTCCTGCCAGCGTGACCGTGCCGTCATGCCCGGCTAAAATCTCCGTGCCCTGGGGCATCCCGATGTCAACGCCGGTATGGTAGTTCTTTTCCCCGCTGATCGGGTGTACCCGGTAGCCGTAGTAGCTGGTGACATAGGGCAGCCAGTTGGTGCCAAACACATTTTTCACATACTGCCGGTTTCCTTTGGTCTGCAATAGAATCTCGCAGATTTCTTTCTGGTCTGCGTCCATGCGTGAAACCACCAGGTTTTCAAGCGGCATGGAAGTAAGCGTTACATTTAAGATGTGCCACTCATAAGGCACTTTTTCTTCGGTTTCCTCGCCGGTCTCCGGGTCAATGCTTGTTTCTGTCCGGTAGCGGATTTCCGTTTCCTCCGTGCAGGATAGGGAATACTGCCCGTTAAAAAGCTCCCGGAGGACGCTCTCAATCTGTGCAGAGGTGAAATCCTGATACGCAGAGGTGAGATACCCCATTAAAACGTAAGGATCATGCTCAATGGGGCCGATGTTATAGCGGTACTCGTCATAACCGGGCCGGTCCGATTCCACACGGCCCACCTGCATCTGCAGGTCCGTTTCCCACTCGGTATATATAAGCTCCGCATTGTTGATGTCCGCATCGTCCGCCAGATAAGTAGAGGCGGCAAGGCTCCCCAGCCCTCCGGTTCCGATATTGGAAAAGGAAGAAAACAGGGATGTAATCAGGAAAAATACCAAAAGGAGCAGGATCACGATTCCGCATAGAACTGGATGGCGCTTGACAGCGTGAACCACGCTGGCAGCGATTTTTTCTGTTGTAACAGCGGTGTCCTTTGCGCGCTTTCCCGCTTTTTTCGCCTCTCTGGCTGCTTTGGCATACTGGCGTTTTATTTTCTGTTTCTGCCACATCCGGGCAAGAAGATTTTTCTTCAGCTCCGGGTTGTCCTGTAATGCCTGCCGGTAGGCAAGCCGGGCATTGGCCCTGGCTGATTTCTGCTGTAATTTTGCCACCCTGCGGTATGGCGCGGTCTTATGCCTGTGGTATGCCATGCGCAGCCCCGACTCGCTTACAAGCTCGGTGCGGTGGGCCGCTTTAATGCCGACATTTTCATTTTCCGCCTGGTAGATTTTTTTATGGGCGTAACCAACCGCCATATTTGCGCCGGCCTTTACCGGGCGCATCGGAGCAGGCCCCTTTACATGGGCCCGCTGGGATTTCACCTCCTTTTCAAATTTCAGGCGTTTTTTGGCCTTACCCGTATCAGGGTCAGAAGATGTTTCCATACGCAGCTTACGGCGGGCAGGCAGGCGGTTTTCCGCCTGTTCCAGCTTTTCCGCTGTCCGTTCTGCTTTCCGTCTGGCCTGGGTGAGTTTCTTATCCGCTGTTTCCGGTGGGAGTTCGTCAGCGGCAAATTCCAGCTTGGAAGGCCGTTTCGGTTCTCCTTCGGCTGCCTCCGGCGGTTTCTCCTTTGGTTCCTCGGCTTTGGCCGCCTCCTGGAAGCGCTGCTGGTATCTGTTGCCGTGCTGGTGCATCCGGGAACGGCGTTCTGCCTGACCGGGTTCTCCCTGTGTGTGGCGTTCTGTACCAGAATTGCCGCTGTCAGAATCCTCACGCCGGGAATCTTCATATCTGAAATCCCTCCGGCGCGGTTCCGGTGCAGAAGTTCCCGGTTCCAGAGGGTTCCGTGTTTCAGGTGCCCGTGCCGGCTCATGGTCCATATCCCTGCTTTCCAAATGTTCCGGTATGGAAATATCCGGCTGCTGCGGTACATCCGCTTTGAAAGGCTGTGTACCTTCCGCTGCCTGCTGTGCTGCGGTTTCATACCTCCGGCTCCGGGCCGTTCCCGAAGAAGAAAGGGCGTCCCTGGCCCGCAGCAGGTTAAAATCCTGTTCGCTCTGCCGGGTGTCCATACGTTCCTCCGCATGGGAATCACGGACCGGCATCCGGGTATCTTTCTTTTTCCTCTGAAATTCTTTTTCCCGCGGCACTGTTATCACCTCCAGTCATTTTTATTTTCGGGAATTTACGCACCTGCCACTTCATCAGGCCGTGTTGTGAGTACGCTGTATAACAGGGTGTCTTTCGGAAAATGATCGACAAAGGGGATGATCACATTCCCGAAAAACAGAAGCCCCTCGCCAGGGCCGGAATGGGTCACATAGGAAAGCTGGTGCGGGGAAATCCCCAACTGCTTCGCCAGAATCTGCCGGTCTCCCTGGGCCTGGTTCAGCATGTAGATAAAATCCGAGTTCTCAAAGATATTCTCAATCTCACGGGAGGCCAGCAGGTCCTTTACATTCTGCGTCAGGCCCGATGGTATGCCGCCCCATTTACGGAATCTTTTCCAGATTTCCACGCTGAAACTCCCGGTTTGGCCTTTCAAAAGGAGGTGGAATTCGTCGATATAGAACCAGGTCGTCTTATGTTTCGAGCGGTTGGCGGTAACACGGTTCCACACGGCATCCTGCATAATGAGAAGCCCGATCTCTTTCAGGGCCTTGCCCAGAGACTTTAACTGGAAGCAGAGTACCCGGTGGTTGTTCATGTCAATGTTGGAACGGTGGTTAAATACATTCAGGGAACCATTGACGTAGATTTCCAGCGCCGTAGCGATATTCTGCGCCTCCGGCTCCGCCTGTTTCAAAAGCAGCTCATACAGGTCGCCCAGGACCGGCATATTCTCCGGGCGGGGGTCCTGCAAATAATCCCGGTACACAAGCCTTGTGCAGCGGTCAATGATGGTCCTCTCAATCGGGGAAAGCCCCTCTTTGCCGCCGATAATCAGGTCACACAGCGACAGGATAAAATCGCTTTTCAGCGTGATGGGGTTTTCATCATCCGAATAGTCCAGGTTGATGTCCATCGGATTGATATAGTTGGTGGAAGTCGGGGAAATGTCAATGACCTGCCCCTGGACGCCGAACTGCTGTACCAGAGGCCCGTACTCATTTTCCGGGTCTGCAATGATGATGTCATCCTCCGTCAAAAGGAACACGTTGACGATCTCACGCTTGGCAGAGAAGGACTTGCCGCTGCCGGGCGTTCCCAGGAACAGGCCGTTGGGGTTCTTTAAGTTCTTGCGGTTCGCCATAATCAGGTTATTGCTTAAAGCGTTCAGGCCATAATAAAGCGCCTCGCCCTCCTGGAACAGCTCGCAGGTCGTAAACGGCACGAAAATGGCGGTGCTGCTTGTCGTAAGCCCACGCTCAATTTCAATCTGGTTCAACCCTAAGGCAAGGGAGGACATAAGCCCCTGCTCCTGCTGGTAGTCCAGACGTTTCAGGGCACAGTTATACTTCTGCGCAATGCCGGAAGCAGAAAGGATGTCATTGAATAGCTTCTGGCGCTTCGGCGCAATATTCTCCACCAGCACTGTCACAAGAAACATGCGCTCATTCCGGCTCTGCAAATCCTGTAAAAGATTCTTCGCTTCTTCGCCGTAGGTGGCAAGGTCGGTAGGTATGATGTCCATGTCATACCCGGCGCGGACTGCTTTCTTCTGTTCCTCAATGGTCATTTTCTGCAAATCGGACATCTTGCGTTTGATGTTCTTGATCGCCTGGGCCTGGTCGATGGACTGGATATGCAGGTTCACCGTCACGGCGTCGTCCAAGTCAAGCAGCTCCGCCAGCAGCCGGTCCGTCAGCTCCGGCGCTAAAATCTGCAGAAAGGACACCGCCCCGGAATGGTCGGCCACCCGGAAGGTCTTTCCGTCATTCGAGAACGACAGGCCGGAGGGCGCAATAAAATCTTTTGTGGAAAGCCCCGTTTTCGGCAGGTCCGCCCAGGTAAAATGAAACTTTTCCTGCCCGTCCGGGTGGAGCTGGCTGTGAAGGAGCTCCAGGCGTTCCAGCCCGTCTAACGGCTTTGCCTGTGCTCCTAGGGCTTTGAAATTCGCCAGCACGTCGGCCTCAATCCGCTCCAGGCGCATCTTCGCGGTGCGGAGGTCGTCAGCCTCAATGCCGAAGGTGATATATTTCCGCTTGGTAAGGCCGTTGTTGCCTTTTTGGAGCTGCCCCTTTAACATATCCCCATACTCCCTGCGGATTCCGTCATATTCGTCGCCGCGGATGGGGATGTCGATACTGCGGGCGAAATCCTGCAGGTTGGCCCGCTGGTTGATGAAAGTAAGCTGCACATGGATCGAAGCGTCAAAATAATTGAGGAAATCACAGTAGCCCTCAAAAATCTGCGCTTTGTCATCCGCCTGTGCAAGCTGGTAGTTAATATCAAAAAACTGCACCGTCTTGGTGTAGAGCTTATCCGTCAGCCGGCAGATTCCATCCCGGTACATTTCCTTATAGGGAATACTCTGCTGGACTGTCTGCGGGGCGTCCGTTTTCAGCCTGGCAAAAAAGCCGCCCTTTTTAGGCGGCCTGGTGCGGACAGTCTTATTTCCGCTTGTCTTTGCATCTGCCCTGGCCTTTTTTGCCTGCCTGATGTTTCTTTGCAGACGTTTTTCCTGGGCTTCCTGCTGTTTGGTTTTTGGCAATCCTCGTAACCTCCTTCTTTGACATGGATTTATACAGGTTTTCCGTCCGGTATGGCCGTTTCTTCGGCCAGAGCTTATAGCGGAGCCTGTTTTTCAGAAGTTTCTCCGCCGGCTGTCCGTCCCGCTCATACATGGCGAAAAAGAAAAAGGGCATCATAAGCCCGATCATCAACAGCACTGCCGCCGAGTTGCCGATAGCGCCGCGGGTAAGGAAATATACCGGCAGCCCCACCAGCGCGGCCAGACTGAAACAAATGAGCTGGCGCTTCGTCAGGTTAAATGCCAGCTTGGTCTTGACCTTTGTTAAGTCTTTGGGTACAGGTACATAGGGCATTGTTTTCACCTCCAATCGTGATATGCCGTCACCATCAATATTGATCCGGTTCCCCCTTGTCCGTCTTTCCGAGCATCGTGATACTGGATTCCACCTCATTGCCCCACACATCCCAGCCGGGCGTCTGCTGCCTTGCAAATAGTTCCACCCTGGGGACGTCGCCCATGAGCTTCACGATCTTATCCCGTACCTCGTCCGGTTTTTTGCTGTGCTGCTCAATATGGGAGATCACAAACTGGTGGATTCCCGTACACTGGCGTTTGGGGTGCCCCCTGGTCGCCAGTAAGCACACCTCCGCATTAGAGCGGGTCCAGAATCCCATCCCATAAAACCAGGAATCCGCTTTCCGGTTCTGTTTCAGCCAGAGGAAGGCCAGCGTCTTATATTTGAATCCCCATGCTTCGATCACCCGGAAAGCTTCATTAAGCTGCGGGAAGGTGCCCCATAGAAAAAGCGCACTGTCTCTGGCCGCAAGGTCTGCAACCGGCAGCGCGCATATTTCTTCTATGCTCATGGTGGGGTAATGGTTTTCCGCCACCCCATTGCCGCGTTTCATGTCGTAACGCCAGGGCGGGTCTGCGTACACGATGCCGTATTTTCCAGCCTCCGGCATTATCGGGCCTGCTCATTCTTGGCGGGAGCAGGCTTTGCCGGCTGCGTCTTGACCTTGCCGGCATTATCCTTCAGGGCGCCGGTCAGGGAAGGTTTCTCCGCCGCTCCCTTTGTCGCTTCAAGGGTGGCCTGCAAATTTTCAATCGCCTGGCCGTACCCTTCGATCAGGGCGTCGTTAAGCTGCCTGCGGAAATCCGCCGTCACCGGCCAGCAGACATCCCTCCATTTTCCCTGCTTATCCTGGGTAGAGGGCATGTTGACATACAGCCCCTTTTCGCCGGAGCAGATACGGAAGCCGTCAATCTTGAAGCTGTCGCCGATGGTCACATTGGCGTAAGCCAGCAGGTTCCCCATCGGGGCAATCGGGCGCACAGTTACATCCAGCTTCAAGCCTCCGCCCGCCTGATTCTCCGGCACCTGTACCTCCGGCTGCATGGATTCATTGTTTGTCTTACTCATATAAAAAAGTCCTCCTTCTTGTTAAAATGTAGATTGATTACACGCTAATGCGAGTTAAAAATGCTTTTGGATAGCGAGCCTGTCTTAAACAGGGCAAAGGCCAGCAGGACCGTATAGCCTGCCGTGCCCCAGATCGCACCGTGAATGTCGCCGGAGGAAGGGATCGACTGGACCAGCACCGCATAGATTGCGACGCAGACCAGGATCAGGAACCCCTGGAAACCTAAAGCAAACAGGGAACGCAGGTAATTTGTCCCCATCTGCCCCCATTCACGGTTTGCCATTGTGGAAAAGGGTATGGGTGCCAGGCTGACCGTCAAATAGATTTCAATCATACGGCCATACACAATGACAAAGATTACGATGGACAACACCCACATGCACAGGTTGATGATGTTGGTTTCCAGCCACAGGCCGATCAGCTCCCACATCCCCATTGCTTCAAGCTGCGTCTCCAGGTCGGCCAGCGCAGCGGTAACGTCCATGTTCCCGTTTATCACGCCGGCGCTCCGGCTCACCACATTCTGGGCGACGTCAAACACCGCCATGACGATAGTAAAGCAGTTGGTGAGCAAGTATGTGGCAACAAAGGTCTTGAAAATCCACTTGAAGATGTTGAACGTATCAAAATCGTGCATGTTGTTCTTTTCCAGGATCATCTGGATCAGCTCATAGACAAGAACAAAAGTCAGGATAATTCCCGCAATGGGGATGACGACGGTTTCAGAAAGATTCTGGATCATGCTGAACACGCCGCCATTCCACCCCTGCGGCGTCTGGCCTACCTGCGAGGCCACATCCGAGACCTGGCTGTTGACGGACTCAAAGATACCGGTGTATTGTCCTGTGATCGCTTCGATTAAGCCCTCTTTAATCCAGTCTGTTATCCTTTCAAACAGACTGCCCATCGGCTATTAACCGAACAGGCCGGAGAGCAGCGGGATCAGCGTGGCACCCACCAGCGCAATACCGCCGCCAGCCATAAGCTGTTTCATGCCCTGAGATTTGGCGCCAGGGTTGTCATTGCCATAACCTTCCAGAAGGTTGATGACGCCCCATGCACCGAGGCCGGCGCCCAGAGCAATAACCAGGATTTTCAGGGTATCAATCGCACTTGCAAAAAAAGCCATATAGTTCCTCCTTTAATTTAAGAAATATTGTTTTTGTGTTGTGGCCATATCAGGCCGGAAACGAAAAAAGCCCCTGTGCTTCAAGAAAATTTACATCAAGCACAGGGGCGGCAGAGTTCAGGATATACCTGAAAAAGTATTCAGTTGTCAGGGGAGGGGCACGAATCCTCAAAAGAACCTCCTTCCGGTGAAAAGGAAAAGCCCGCCAAAGCCAGAAACTTTAACAGGCAGCTACATCATCTTACAGCCGGAGCCTCCAAATCCTCTGCCGTGACCTCATAATTGCGGTACAGCTCGCCAGGGCGCATCGGCAGTTTTGTGGATAAAAATTTCTCAATGTCAAAAGCGTTCTTAGGGGCATAATCCGACAGATATTTATAGTTCGGGTGTCTGGTAATATCATACTTGCGGGAGAGGAAAGGCCGGACGCCCCTGATCTGCAGGAGGCATTTCCCGCCGTCCATGACGGCCAGTTCGTCCACCGACATTAAATCCTTTCCCAGCTTCTGGAAATTCTGGCCGTGGGATTCCTGGTTGCCTTTCGTGACGCTGGTGTTATACATGTCGATGGTTTCTTTCCCCAGCAGGGAGTTCCAGCTTTTTAAGGTGGTTTCTTCCTTGCCTCCCAGGAAAAGGGAAGCGTCACAGTTGCCGATGATGGTGTCCATGTTATCCTTATAAAGCGCCTTTAGCTGGCTCTGCGCCTGCAGGACCAGACAGGCCGAAATCTCCCTGGAACGGATCGTTGCCATCAGCTTTTCCAGGTTTGGAATCTGCCCGATATTGGCGGCCTCGTCGATCAGGCATCGCACATGTACCGGCAGCCTGCCGCCGTACTTGTCATCGGCACGCTCGCAGAGCAGGTTAAATAACTGGGTATAAGCCATGCTGACAAGGAAATTAAAGGTCGCGTCCGTATCACTGATAATAAAGAACAGCGCCGTTTTCCTATCCCCGACCAGGTCAAGCTCCAGCTCGTCGTACATAGTGATCTCCCGGACTTCCTTAATGTCGAAGGGGGCAAGTCTGGCACCACAGGAAATAAGGATAGATTTTGCTGTTTTGCCCGCCGCAAGTTTGTATTTTTTATACTGGCGAAGGGCAAAGTGGTCCGGGTCTTTCTGCTCCAGTGCGTCAAAGAGAAGGTCAACGGCATTTTTGAAACTTTCGTCATCCTCCCGGACCTCCATAGCGTTTATCATTTCTACCAGAGTGGAAAAATTCTGCTCGTTTGTGGGAGCCTCATAATAGATATAGCCGATCAACGCTGTGTAAAGCAAAGTTTCGGCCTTGACCCAGAAGTCGTCGCCGGATTTTCCTTCCCCTTTGGTATTTGCGATCAGCACCGTTACCAGTTTCAGAATATCTTTCTCATTGTGAATGTAGGCAAAAGGGTTGTAGTGCATACTTTTTGAGAAATTGATCGTATTGAACACCTTGATTTTATAAGGCTCATACACGATTTTCCCATTCTTTCCCCGGACCGGGTTGCCGTCCTTATCCAGTTTCGGTGTGCCGCGGCTTAACAGCTTTCCCACCTCAATCAAGACCGTGCCTTTGGGATCGGTAACGACATAACTTGAGTGCATCTGCATAAGATTGGGCTTTATAAAAAATCTCGTCTTACCAGAGCCGGAACCACCGACTACCAGCACATTTTTATTGCGGGCATGGGCCGGATTCTTCGGTCTGCCGGACATCATAAGCCCCTCGGTCTGCGTCAGGATAATGTTGTTTTCCGGTTTTGGGTCCATAAAAGGGGCAATATCTGTTTTGTTGCCCCAACGGGCCGATCCGTATTCCACATTTTTGCGGTATTTTTTTGCGTCCTTTCCTTTGAGATAGACAGCCAGCCGCACAATCACCGCACCGCATAATCCCACCAGCCAGTCCAGCGCCGCACCCGGCCACATACTCTGAAACGCCAGAGTAAATCCTTCGGAAAGCCCAAGTAGCTTTTGTGAGGCATCCGCTCCGGGGGCAAGACGCACCGCCTCGCCCAGCTTCGCAAATACCAGAAGGAACAGAAGATAGGGCAGGTGAAGGATCACCTGCTTTTTGAGAGCATCGGTATCTATCTTCATCGTTCCGGCCCTCCATGCTCCTTGTTTTTCACCCGGTCACGGCCAAGTGCCTGCGCCAGCTCCTTGAACTTATGAAGCTGCGAAAGAAGCGACGGCCTGGTGCTGCGGGTAAGGTCCTTTCTCGTATATTCCTTAAAAGCCGCTGTCAGAGCATCCGCCTGGTTTGCCTTGAAATAGACCGTCCACTTCGGTGGATCAGTCCCCAGCTCTTTTTCAATATGGTAGCGGACCTGGTGTTTCCTGGCGTACCGCTCAAAAGAGCGGATTCTGCCGGACACTTCAATGGTATTGGCCCCTGGGTCTTTATAGGTCAGCCGTTTCATGCTGTTCCTTCCGACTTTCGGGGTAGTGCGTTCCTGCTCCATCTTACGGAGCACAGCGGCAATCGCAGAACGCAGCACCCGCCCGGACAGCTTTGCTGCCTGGATGGAGACCGATACGGTCCGCTGTTCCAAATCTTCCTGCATAAGCATCCTCCTTCCTGATAGAATCTGTAATTATAAATAGGAAATAACTGTTTAACGGGCGTCCCCGATCACCTGCTGGCGCGGGGCGTGTTCAAAGGCTTTTGCCGCCTGGTCTACCTGGATTTTCGCATGTTTCAGAAGTGTCTTAATGATGGTTGCCGGGTGCTCCTGTTCCTCCAGGTGTTCCACCATACCCTTGCACTCGTCCGGCAGGTAATCCGCCATATCTTTGCAGACTTCGTTTAAGTCACCCATGAAGCCCCAGCAGCTATCCGTGAGCTCGCCGTTTTTGTAAAGTTCAAATCCATAGCACTCGCCCCGCAGGTAGGAATCATAAGCCGCAACTTCGCTGCGCATCAGATCCTCCGCCTTTTTCCGAAGGGCGCCGGTCATTTTTTCGCCGCCAAATTCCTTTAGCACATCCTCTTTGGAAACATAAATCCATCCGACCTGTCCACTGTCCCAGGGATCATTGAAACTTGTGGTCTGCATGGCAAGGCCGCTGTGATCCATAAGATAAAGGGGCAGCGTAATGTATTTTTCGGAGATCACCTTCAGCATGGCGTCATCAACCGCCCGTTCCTCCGTCTTTGGTCCGTGCCGGAACCGGCTGCTCACAATGTTCACCATATGTTCATAGCGTTTCAGACCCGCTTCATCATGCCCCACGGTATCTAAATACATCTCCCGCAGGAAATCATCTTTATCCATGTAATTGTGGCTGTCACCCAGCGCATAGCGGGGGTGGAAGCAGGCCATTGTCCCAAAATGTTCGTCTACCTCACGGGGAGAGATTAAAATATCGTCCGGCTGCACCATCAGCGCATAGGGGCCTTCTACTGCCATCAGCATATGCCATCCCTCCCTTCCTACAATTCCATGCCGGAATGTTTGGGCGTTTTTTCCTGGTGCTCATTTGTGACCGGCTGCTTGACTGCAATGATCTCTCCGGCAATCCGGGCAAATTTCTCCGGGTGCTTAAACTGCTCGCTGAATTTCTTCATCAGTTCGGGGGAAAGGTCAGTGAAATCTTCCTCTCCAAGCCCAACAATCAAAAAGTTTCCGGCAACAATATCATACATACGCCCGCCGTCATCATAAAGAGCCCGGTTTAAGGGCATCCCTAAGAGCTTGCCTTCGTCATTGCAGATCAGCCCAACCAGATCATCAAAAGGATAGGTTGCCTGAATATCTCCGCCAACGGCAGCCTGCAAGGATTCCAGCCCGCCCTCAATTTCAGTCTCATAGGGAGATTTGCCCGGCTCTACCATTAACACCTTCATAGCTGCATATCCTCCTTCTTTTTATTTGCCGCACCGGGAGCGGCAGGTATTTTCTCCTGCGTTTTGGCCGCAGACAGCTTTCCCAGCACGGAAGGTTTCTCCGGCTTTTCAGGTATAGAAATACCGCCATCCAAAGCATTGGTGTCGGCACGGTCTGTTTTTACTGGTTCCTGGCCTTCCACTGTGTAGCCCGGCAGGAGCGCTCCATACACAGTAAAATGCTGCTCATACTGTTTTGGTATCTGCGGGGAAATTTCCGTAAATAAATGGGAATAGGCTTTTTTCCGTCCTTCCAGGTACTTTTCTGCAGCGGCTCTGACCGTGTAGCGTTTCTGATTCTGCCCGGCAATTTTTTCGCCATAGTCCTGCTTCGGAGAGTTCACATAGACATCCCAGGTCACATACCAGGCAACCGGTACGCTCTGTTTGGTTTCCCGGTCATATTTGGTATCTTCCCAAATGCCGCAGCTCATACGGTAGACGCGGTTACTAATTTCCTCGTCATTCCGCCAGTTGCCGGTTTTTCGCCATTCATTTGCGGTATGCGTCACCTCCGGGGTCCGAAGGTAAGAAAGTGCCCGGTTGATCATCTGCGTGGCGGCTGCCTGCTTTTCCCATTGCTTTGCCGCGGCGACCACAATCTCATAGGCTTTCTGTTCACCGTCGATACTTCCCTGGCGCATGGCCTCCAGATTTTCGGCGCCCATTGTAATCAGGGAGGAAATATCCACATCTTCACAAGAAACACTGTGCTCGATTTTCAACTCTGCACCTGGTTCCAAATGATCGCCGTACCGGTAAGCGCGGTAATCTTTATTTTCTTCCAAATTTTTTTACACCTCCTTAAATCTCCGGCGCACGGCTCTTTTTCGGGGCCGCCTGTGCCGGGACCGTTTTTTCTGCCGGCTTTGCCGCTGCAAGCTGCGCCATGACCGAAGGCCGATCCACTGTAAATATGGAAATCTGCTCATTCTCCGCCAATGGCTGCGCCGGAAGGGGCAGCGTCACATCCGAATGGGTAAGTATCTGCTCCCGTTTCAGGTCTGCCACAATCTCGTCAAATACCGCGTTGATAGCCTGCCGTTCCTCACCTTCAGGATAGGCTTTCAGAACATCCATTTTTCCGTCTTTATCGGAAACAAAGGTAACAGCACAGTCTGCATGGCCCGCCAGATAATCGGAACTGTAAGGCAGCTTATCCTTGATGTAACAGGCAAAGGCCCTGGCGGTCATTTCTGTATTGCTGTCCCAATAGCCGCCATCCTTTTCACATTCCTTACCCATGCGCACGGAATTCCGGTAAAAATCGGTCTCCACACGTCCAATCTGCGGCGCCTCCTGTGCCTGCATCCCGGACAGCATGTGCTCGAATATTTCCAGCCGTTCCCGTTCACTTTTGGGAATCACCCGCCCGGTGACAGACTTCTTAAAGGCGTTTAACTGTTCCACGGAGCCGGCTTCGCCGGACAAAAATGCCTCCCTGAGGACCGCGTAGGTTTCCATCTGTGCCTCATTGCCATGCCGTTTCAGAGAACCGAGCACCGCCGAATCCAGCCAGCTTGCCGCATTTTTCCGGGTGCGCTCCGTCTGTGCTTCGGTACGGGCCGCCGCCTGCTCCGGTGTTTCCGGCTTATATTTTATGGTTTCAATTAACTTCTGGAACGGCGCATAGAGACGGGGCTGTTCCGAAAGCATCCCCTTTGCGCCCATTTTCGTACCCAGATAATCGTCCAATCCGTGCCACCATTCATGGGCCAGGGAGCCGGCTCCGTGCATCTTCGTGAGATTGATAACCTTGCGCAGCGGTTCATAGTGGGCTGCCGCGTTGCCGCTGCCCCTGGCGCCGAAAGCGATAGCAAGCGTTCCCTGATAGGCAACATCTTTGTCGCTGACCTGCAGGGCTGCCGCCAAATCTTTGAGCGCTTCAAATCCCATGTTGAGGGAAGCCTGCCGGTCATTCTGGTTCATCCAGTTCCCAAATTCACCGCCGCGGAACCCGAAGGCGTCAAGGTAGTGCTGCCCGGTGATCTCCGCACCGTTCCTGTAATCCGGCCCGGTCCGCCGCACAGCGATAAGCTGGGGAGGCACAAACCGCGTCTTTCCGCTTTTGCTTCGGCCTTTCGCCAGCTCCTGCACCCATTTCAGGGCAGCCTCCCGCGATTCAAAATTTGTCTGTAAGATGGAATAGCCCTTCGTCACATAGTAGGTATCAGGTTTCCAGTCATTATTTTTGGAATAAGTATTTTTCCCATCGTTGAAATGGATCGCATAACCCTTCGGCACCTTCTGGTCTTTGGAAACGCCAAACTGTTCCTTCTGTGCTTTCTGTGTAAAGTTCCGCTCAAAATATCCTGCTGATCGGACCATCAGGGTATTGGACAGCTTGTTTGTAATGGCTGGGTTCTCCTGACCCTTCTCCGTTGCCCGGTAATGGGTGCCGCTGCCCCAGCCCTGCACCTGTTCCAGATACCCGTTTTCCACAAAGAAACGGTCATAGACCTTCATTGCGTCCTCCACGGTGCGGACCTCCGAGACCGCGCTTTGCAGCTCCCGTACCGTCCGGATATATTCTTTCTGCCTTGCAAGGCGTTTCTCCGGCGTGTCGTCCCTGCGGTAATACTGCGGGGAGGCATTTAATCCGTCCCGTGCCTTTTTAATAAAATAGACCACGCCAAGGGGAATCCCATCCTCCAGCATGGCCTCATAATCCGGTTTCTTCCAGATATTATCCTTTTTTACAAATTTCTCGGCTTCGCGCTCATTCATGGCGTCCAGGTCGTTCACATAGAGCCCACGGTCCTTCCATAAATCTTTTTTCGCGCCGCCGATCTTTTCCCCGAAATCTTCATGCTGTATGTTATCCGCCAATCCTTACCACCTCCAATCTGTGATAAATAATCACCGCTCCGGGGAAGGGCGGCGTTCCTGTGATTTATCAGGCTGTGGGCGTATTCCCATGATCCGGTCCGTCTCCCTGCGGACCAGCCGGTCCACCGCACCCAAATCCTCCGGCCTGACAGCGAACTCCCGGTAATTCTCATACCAGAGCCCCGTGACCGCCGCAATCGGCGGTACCTTTTCCGGCCCTCCGGGAAAAAGGCGGTAGACCGTACCGCCGTCAAGGAGCATCTGCTTCGCTGTCCCCAGGGGTATGCGGTACATATCCATATCCGGGTTCTGCGCCGCCTCCATATACTCCACATTCAGCCGTTCCTCCAAATCCTGGGGCATATAGGAGAATGCCTGCCCCCTCCACTGGCTGAACCTGTCCAGATAGAAGTGCTGCCATTCTGTCACCTGCTCCGGCGCATAGAGGTAGCTCCAGTTTTTCAGGGCATCCTTTTCGCACAGCTCCATTGCCTCCCATTTTTCAATGCCTGCCTCCGCCTTCGTGCCGTCCCGGTATTCCATGCTGACGCCGTAAGGGTAGAGGGTATTTCGTTCTATATCCTGCCGCAGCGTGTCAAGATCCATCATCAGGACATCCCCGTACAGCCGCCCGTCCTCCTTACGTTCCGTGTGGAAAAGGAATGCCTTGGCACCAGGGTACTCCGTCATGGAGGTCATCCGGTAAAGTTCCCCTGTGGGACAGTAGGCAAGCAGCGCATCCGAGAGCCACATATGGGTTTTCCCCATAATCGCAATCGAATCCGGCCCGGTGTTGGTTGCCAAGGAGTGCAGGTTGAATTCACTTTCCCGCAGGAAATCCCCGGCCAGGATATGGAGCTCATAGGCAAATACGCCTAAATCTGTATCTCGGATAAAGTAAATCTGTGGAAGCGCGTCATCTTTCATAGTGACCGGTGCCATTTATAGATTCCTCCCATCTGCCGGCGGCTGCCCTCCGGCAATCTTGCAGACGATCTCCGGCCCGGTCTCATAAATCTGCATGAGCCGCTTGGCCGTTCCACATGGCTGCGCTGCACCGCTGGTCCAGAGCCGGACCGTGGAAGGGGCGACATTCATCAGAAGCGCAAAGCCTTTTTCGTTCATATCAAGTTTTTCCATCAGGGCCTTAACCATATCGGGGCCATAGTCCGGGCACCTGGCAGCTTCGGCAATCATCTGTAAAGCGGTATTTTCTGTATTTGTCATTGTAAATTCCTCCTGTTATTCTGGCCCCTCGCTGTTAAGCCGGGGCAAAGCTGATTTTGTTGTGTTCCATCCTCCGGGCAAATTCCTGGACGGCATATTTCACTCCGTCAATCTCCGCATGGGTCTGGTCCAGGAACCGGCAGAGAGAAAAATGTGTATCGCCGTTCCCATAGAAAAGGCAGAGTACGCCGTTGTCTGGAAGTGAAAACATTTCCTTTCCTGTGCTGTCCGTAAAGCAAATCTGCTGAGCTTCATTCATAAGCAAATCCCCCTTAAATAGAAACAGCCGCCTCTTTCTGGCGGCGTGGCTGCTGGCGTTCCTGTATCTGCTCCCTGATCCGCAGCAGCTTTTCGTTGTAGTCCTTGCCTGTGCGGGGCGGGTTGACGCCCACACGGATATGTTTGAAACGCCGGTCCTCATGGAGCATTGCCTTGATTCTCCTGGCATTTTTAAGGCCGCCAAGGTCATTGTCCATGTAGAGATTGACGCGCCGGATTTCCGGGTGGCGTTCCAAAAATGCAATCAGCGCCACATGGGAAGTACCGCCCAGCGACAGCCGGTAGCCGTCCCATTTCCAGCCTTCTAACTCCTGCAGCGTGGCATGGGAGAGGGCGTCAATGGGCGCCTCAAAGACCGCCACATGGCGGCTGTCCGGATTCCCCGGTGGATAGCAGAAGCTATATTCCTTGTCGCTGCCGTAAACATCTTTTCTAAGATTGCCGGTAATGCTCCGCATACAGGCAAACTTCGCTTTCCCCGCATCATCCTTTCCCACAAACACACAGACAGGCTCGCCCTTATACCGCGCCTCATAAAACAGCCCTTCCCGGAAACACCGGCTGATCACATCAGGGCTGATCCCGCGCCGCTGCAAATAAGAAACAGCAGAGGTGGCGCACCGTCTGGCCCAGGGGAGAGAAAAAGGTTTCTTTTCCGGTTCCTTATGCACGCGTTCTGTTGCCGCTGTACTCCGGTAAGCCTGCGTCTGCTGGATTTCTCCGCCGACCAGCGTATGGACCGCATCCACCAGTCCATAGCCCCGAATTTGGATTAGGTAATCCAGTGCGTTGATACTCCGGCCCCGGCTGTTCCAGTACCAGTACCTTTTCCCGGTCACATAGACCAGGCTGTCATGTTCCTTGTGCCGGTAATTGGGCCCGTCCCGTTTCAGCACCCCAGGCTCATGGAACTGCAGGTATGCGAACAGGTCCGCCTCCCGCGCCGCCTGAATCTGTTCTTTGGTTACGCCGGGCATGATACCGGCACAGTATTTCTTTTCATCGTGCCTCGCCTCCTTTCTGTGATGAAAAAAGACGCCCAGGGGCGCCTAACAGCCGTACAGGTCATGGTTGACCTCGGCACGGTAATAACTGTCCATTGTTGCCGGGGCATTATACAGCGCCGCCAGCAGGTAGGCTTTAATATTTCCGACTTTTGTGGTGTTCTTGTCAATACAGTCAAAGACATACTCCAAGTGGCCGGAATTGATTTTCAGGAAACGGCTCCTTACCACCTCCCTGGGAAAATCATCCCCGGCGATACGGATATATGGCCGTTTGGATAAGACCACTTCAAGCATAAGCTCCACTGTTTCGTCTAAGCGTTCTTTCCCATACCGGGAGACCATACAGTCATACTCGATATTTTCTTTGATGATTTTGCTGTATGCGTCTATCAGCTCAATCCGATCCATCCCATCCGGGCGGCCTGCCGGATAGATTGATTGATGGGTCCTTGATATATCCGTTTTTGATTTTTTAGTTTTTAATGGATTAGTATTTAATTGTGCGGGGTTTTCCTGTTCAGGTTCCGCCTGTTCAGGTTTTGCCTGTCCTGGATTTACCTGTCTTGGATTTTCCCGTTTAGGTGAATACTCCTGTTTTTCGGCATTTACAGGCTTTTCGTGGATCGTATACTCGATGTCTCCGAGTTGCCCGTTCTCATAGCGGAGGCGCTGCCTGGTGAGATACCCGTGCCGCTCCAGCTCTTTCAGGGCGGTAGTGATCGAATCCACACCGTCCTTACAGATATGGGCGAGCCCCTTTGTGGTATAGTCCCAATCTTCCGGCAGCGACAGCATGAGGGAGAGGAGCCCCTTTGCCTTTAAGGACAGTTCCGTATTGCGCAGATGGTGGTTGCACATGATCGTGAAGTCCTTCGTTTTTTCTACCCGGAATACAGCCATTTTACAGCCTCCTTTCTCCGGTTATTTCCGTTACAAGGCACGGTCCCTGCGGTCATAGTGGAGATGCCCGCCTGAGACCTTCGCATGGTTTTTCAGTTTCACTTCGCCCCGTTCCTGGCTGTCTAAGAATTTCTGGTAGCCGGCATCCGTAAGGAACAGGCGCATCTTATCGCCCTTATCACCCACAGGGGAATCATAAGACAGCACATCAAAGACGATCATGTGGCGTACCTCCGGGTCGAAGCGTACCAGCGCCATGATGTCGTGCCCCTTCAATTTCTCCACGTCGGATTGCTGCCTGGCCTCGGCAATCTTTTCCCCAATCGTCCGGGGTGGGTAAGGCAGACGGTAATTCTTCTGAATATCCCACACGATGTCCATGCACTCGGCATCCGTCAGGATGCGCAGCTTTGCCATCAGGTTTTCCGCTGCCTTTCGCTGTTCGGGATTCTTTGTGTACCGGGCGGTCATGTAAAGCTCGTTCAGGACTTTGGATTGATAGTCACCCTCAACCTGAAACAGCAGCCGTTTTTCCATTTCGTTTAATTCCATGTGAATCTCCTTTCTCCTGAAAATGGATACAAAAAAAGGACATCCACCTAAATAAAAGATGAAATGTCCTTTGGCATATACGCTATTCAATTTTATGTACAAAGCAGTTTGCCGCTGTTACGCCGCTTTCTGCTGGTGTCTCTGTGTTACATTACCATCCCCAAACCCCTGGATCAAAATATGGTACTAGACGAAATGGTTGATTGCAAACACTTCTTAATGCATTTCGAAACGCAATACCAGTAATCATTTTAGGTTTATTACTGCAATTAGTGTCTAGATATAAATCAATATCTTCAAAAATCTCTCGTTTATGCTTATCGGCAATTCGCCACTCAATAAAATAACCACGCTTATTTTTTATTAGAGGATCTTCATCATAATTACTTTGTTTAAAATTAGGTAATCCAGCCCGATATCTTAATTGAATTTCCCATCGTGTTAGGTCTGCATATATTAATAAATCACCTTTAGTAATTAGACTTGCCCCAAAACCGTATACAAGAACTATTCCTTCTTTATTTTTAACAAACTTTTGTATCTTAGCCAGCTTAGCTTCATCAACATAATCTCTAATAGTTCCATAATACATTACTCCCCTGACACGATCTTCAGTTAGATTCACCTGCATCATTTCTGTCAATTTTTTACCATCATAAAAGATATCTTCACTTAAAATTACGTGTGCTGGAGTCAATTTTTTTATCAATACATTTAATAATTCACGATCATTAATTCCCAAATAACAATCTACAACAACTATCTTTTTATTTCCTAAAGATTCTTTAATTTTCTTATCAATCTGCGCATATCCAGAATATGCATCGTTGTCATAGCCATTTATTTTGATATAGGGGCTATTATCATAATTACTCATTTGCTTTTTGCCTCCTACTCAATCTTATTTATACTCAGGTTCTGTATCTTCAGCTTCAAAACATCGTGTTCTCATTAATTCTTTTACCCAATCGCCTGATTTTTTAATTCTCCGATTCCGATTATTTTCCATATCAATTTCCACAAACCCATAACGATTTCTAAATGCATTAACAGGTGAAAGATTATCTGTAAACGTCCAATTCAAAAAGCCCCGACAATCACAACCTTCGTCAATTGCTTTTAACATCCAAGCCATATGGTCACTTAAAAATTCAATTCGATAGCTGTCCTGAATTTGCCCGCTAGCATCCTTAAACTTATCTTCATCCATTACTCCCATACCATTTTCAGTAATCCAACATTCAATATTTCGATAATCATTTTGAATGATCTTCAGCATATCATAAATTCCTTTAGGATAAATTTCCCATCCTCTTGAAAAATTCATTTTAATTCCTCGTGGACTATATGTTTCATAATATGCAGTTGGAATAAATGGTTTATCTGGATTCCATGCCGTTTCTCTTTGTCGAACCCGTAACGGCTGATAATAGTTGATTCCAACAACTTCTATTTTATTATCATCAATCTTTTCAAAATCACCTTTAACATATTCAAACATACACTCATGTTTTTTTAATAATTCAAAATATGCTTCATCAAACTTTCCATTTATCAAAGGGTCAGTATATTGTTTAAATTAAAAAAAAGGCAGCTCAGTGCTATTCACTTTAACTACCTAATTTAGATTACGCTTTTATCGCCGGTTTACCATATTTTTTACAATATATATATCCTGCAATTCCAACGATTACAAAAACAATGGAAACTAATTGTGCCGTCCGTAGACCCATTACATATAAGCTATCAGTACGAAGTCCTTCAATAAAGAATCTAAAGATTCCATACCAAATAAAATAACTAAAGAATTGTTCACCTTGTTTTGTTTGGATCTTCCTAATCACAAAATAGATTAATAAAAATCCTACGATATTAGCAATAGACTCATATAAAAAGGTTGGATGATAGTAATATCCATTGATATGCATTCCTTCAATAATAAAGTTTGGTAAATGCAATGATTTAAGGAAATCTAGACTAACCATTCCACCATATGCTTCCTGGTTGAAAAAGTTTCCCCACCGTCCCAGTGCCTGAGCAATTAAAACACCTGGCATAATTGCATCAGCTGCAACCATGAAATCAATTTTATGTTTCTTAAAATACCACCAGCTAAAAATCAAGCCAACAAAAATCCCACCTTGAATCGCTAAACCACCATGACGAAACATAATGATCTCAAGTGGATTTTCAGCATATAATTCGTTCCACATAAAGATTACATACCATAATCGGGCTCCTAAAACTCCAGTAATCATTAAACCAAAGAAATAGTCTGAAAGAATCTCTTTATTATAACCGATTTTTTTGAAATTATATTGTCCTAGTTTATATGCAATAAAAGCTCCGGTAATAATACAAATTGCATACCAAGCAATGGAAAAAGAACCGATTTGAACGAATGTCTTACCATCTGGAAAAAAAGTCATAACTTACCCCTTATTCTTATCGATATTCTTCAAAATACGATCAACGAATTCTTTGCTAGAATCAACACCGTATTCACGTAAACGCATATTCATTACGGCAGCTTCGATAATTACTGACATACTACGTCCACTTGATACAGGTACAACAATTTTAGGAATCTTAACACCTAAGATTTCTTCAGTTGAATCATTTTCTTCAACCCCTACTCGTGTATATTCACGAGATGGTACCCAACGATCTAATTGAATAATTAAATCAACTTTATCTTTATCGAGAATTGAGCTAATTCCAAACATCTTTGATACATCAATAACACCAATTCCACGAATTTCTAATAAATTAGTTAATACTTCTGGGGCTTTCCCCACAATACTTTGTCCTAAATGATATAATTCAACAGCATCATCGGCAACTAATAAATGTCCTCTTTTTACTAATTCTAGAGCAATCTCAGATTTACCGATACCACTATCACCTTTGATAATAACACCTTTACCGTAAATATTCAAAAAGACTCCATGAATCAGTGTTTCCGGTGCCAGTGCTTCGTCAAGAATATTTGTTAATTCAATTGAAACACGTCCTGTTGCTGATTCGGTAATAAAAATTGGAAAATCTTTTTTTCGAGCAATCTCAATTAAGATTGCTGGACATTCATTTCCTTTAGCAACAATGATACATGGTACTTCATCGTTAATTAAGAAAGGGAATATTTCACGTTGTCTTTCTTCCGACATCTCATTAATAAATGCAGACTCTTTATCTCCAAAAATTATAATTCGTCGAAAATCGCTGTGTTTAAAAAATCCTGCTAATTCAAATCCAGGTCGATTGATCTCAGCCACATAAATTGGCCGCTCTAAAGATTTCTCATCTCCAGTTACCTGAACATAATGCTCATTGTTTAATAATTCACCTACTGTAATTGACTTTGGCATCATTGTTTCCTCCCTATAACATCTTCTTTAAAAAACTTCCAGTATAACTTGCTTCACATTTAGCGACTTTTTCTGGTGTTCCAGCTACAACGATCGTACCACCACCATCGCCACCTTCAGGACCTAAATCAACAATATAATCAGCTACCTTAATAACGTCAAGATTATGTTCAATTATAATGACTGTATCCCCTTGATCAACAATTCTTTGTAATACCTCTATTAATTTAGCAACATCATTGCTATGTAGACCAGTTGTTGGTTCATCTAAAATATAAACTGTTTTCCCAGTTGCTTTTTTTTGTAATTCACTTGCTAGCTTAACCCGCTGAGCTTCCCCACCAGATAAAGTTGTTGCACTTTGACCAAGCTTAATATAGCCTAGTCCAACATCATTTAAAGTCTGTAATTTAGTTTTGATCTTTGGCAAGTTTCCAAAGAACTCCACTGCATCTTCAATAGTCATCTCTAAAACATCATAAATATTCTTATCTTTATAAGTAACTTGCAATGTTTCTTCATTATAGCGTTTACCGCCACATTGTTCACAAGGAACATAAACATCTGGTAAAAAGTGCATTGAAATACGTTTTAACCCATCACCTTGACAAGCTTCACACCGTCCACCTTTAACATTGAAACTAAAACGTCCTTTATCGTAGCCACGCATTTTAGCCTCATTTGTTTGGGCAAATAAATCACGGATATCATCAAACACTCCTGTATAAGTTACCGGATTGGAACGTGGTGTTCTCCCAATTGGATCTTGGCTCACCTCAATAACTTTATCAATATTTTCTAATCCTAAAATATCCTTATGTTTACCGGGCTTTTCTTTCGAGCGATAAATTCTTGCCATCATTGCTTTACCCATGATTTCATTTACAAGAGTACTTTTACCACTACCAGAAACCCCTGTAACCACAGACATACATCCTAATGGAAACTTAACATTGATATTCTTTAAGTTATTTGCAGCAGCACCTTTTACTTGAATAAAATTACCATTTCCTTTACGGCGTTTTTTAGGCACATCAATCTTTAAACGACCTGATAAATACTGCCCCGTAATTGACTTTTTACAATCCATTACTTCTTGTGGCGTTCCAGCTACAATTACTTCACCACCATGCACTCCTGCACCCGGTCCAATATCAACAATAAAATCACTTGCTCGCATCGTGTCTTCATCATGTTCAACAACTAGAACACTATTACCTAAATCACGAATATTTTGTAAAGTGGCAATTAACTTATCATTATCCCGCTGATGGAGTCCAATAGAGGGTTCATCTAGAACATATAAAACCCCAGTTAATCTTGAACCAATTTGTGTCGCTAAACGAATTCTTTGTGCTTCTCCACCAGATAATCCACCCGCTTTACGAGATAATGTTAAATATCCTAATCCAACATCATTTAAGAAACCTAAACGGTCTTTAATTTCTTTTAAAACAAGATTAGCAATCTTCGCTTCATATTCATTTAATTTTAATTCATCAACGAATTTTAAAGCTTTTTCAATTGACATATCGGTAAATTCACTGATATTTAAGCCACCTACTCGTACGCTTAAAACCTGATCATTTAATCTGCGTCCTCCACAAGTTGGACACGTATGTTCAGCCATAAATGAAGCATACCATTCTTTTGACCAAGAAGAAGTCGTTTCTTCAAAACGACGTTTAATCAATGTTTTAACACCTTCAATAGGACGATTAGTTTTAGAAACATTACCACTACTAGAAACAATCTCATAAGAAATTGGTTTATCTGAGCCTTCTAAGATAATTCTTAATTCTTTTTTAGTAAAGTCTTTCAATGGTTTATCTAAATCAATCTTATATGTTTTACATAGGATCAAAAAGCGTTGCCATTCAATTCGGTCAGTTCCTACTGAAGTTTTAAAATATCTAATTCCACCTTGATTTATGCTCAAATCCCAATTAGGAATCAATAAATCATCATCAACTTCATTTTTTATTCCCAAACCGCGACAATCCGGACAAGCTCCTAGTGGATTATTAAATGAGAATAATCTTGGTTCTAGTTTAGGAACACTAAAACCACACTCTGGACAAGCTAAATGCTCAGAAAATAAAGCTTCACTGCCATCACTTAAATTAGCTACAACTACTTCTCCACCTGTTAGTTTTAAACCTACTTCAAGTGAATCAATCAAACGACTACGATAACCTTCTTTTTTGATAATTCGGTCAATTACGACATCAATGTTATGTTTCTTATTTTTATCAAGTTCAATTCCTTCATCTAATAGTTTAACTTCACCATCAACTTGAACTCGAATATAACCATCTTTCAATAAATCCTCAAATAAATCCTTAAAAGTACCTTTTTGATTCTTTACTACTCGTGCTAATACTTGTAATTTACTACCATCTGGATATTTATCAATTGTATCAGCCATTTGTTTGATTGTCTGCGATTCAATCACGATTCCATGCTCTGGACAGTATGCCTTACCAATACGCGCATAAAGTAATCTTAAATAGTCAAAAATTTCAGTAACCGTCCCTACCGTTGAACGCGGATTATTTGATGTTGTTTTTTGATCAATTGCAATTGCCGGTGACAAACCTTCAATACTATCAACATCCGGTTTTTCCATGTTTCCTAAGAACTGGCGTGCATAAGCACTTAACGATTCCACATAACGCCGCTGTCCTTCGGCATAGATTGTATCAAATGCCAGCGATGTTTTTCCTGAACCAGATAATCCCGTCATAATAACTAATTTATTTTTTGGAATCTCGATATCAATATTTTTTAAGTTATTCTCTCTAGCCCCTTTAATGACTAGTTTATCATGTTCCATATTTTACCTACCTTCTACCATCTTTAAGATTGCTGCTTTACTGTGCCCCCGTAATTGAAGATCATAAGCCCAATCTAATAGCTCGCTATACTTGGATGACGGTTCAATCCCTAACGCCTTTAAATCATATCCGTCAACTAATGGCAACTGAGCTTTGGTTGATAGCCGTGCCATCTTTTCTTTCATAACATAATCAAAGCGATTAATATTTTCATGTTCATCTTTGTATCTACCAAGTTTATCACATTTTGTGATTAAAATTAAGTCTTCAATCGTAACTATTCCATCAATTCCTTTAAGAATTTTAAAATAGCTATAATCCTTTGCTTCATTTCTGACCATATTCATTAAATGCATATGATAGAAAATCATTGTTTTAATATATTTTTGTAACTGTTTATCTGGGATAAATGCTTTTACTTCTTGATTAAAAATCTTTACCCCCGCTTCATTATGACCCGGAGCATGACCGTCTTTAGTTGTTACTGTAGCTTTACCAATATCATGTAATAAAGCACTCCACATAAAACCTAATGGATTACTTGTTTTATGGCAGCATAAAGCCGCTAAATCAGTTACTAATAAAGTATGCCGCCATACATCTCCTTCAGGGTGGTAATCAAGCCGTTGCATAGTTTTCGATAATACATCTAAACATGGCCACAAAGCCTTGATCTCCTTTAAAAAAGTTAACCCAATTGAAGGCTGCTGGCTTAAGAGGAGCTTACTATATTCTTGAAATACCCGCTCTTTACTTAGTTTATCCAAACTTTTATTTTGAACCATTTTTTTACACATTAATTTAGTCGCCGTCTCAATACAGAAATCAAGACGTGAAGCAAATTGTGCTGTTCTCAAGACTCTTAACGGATCTTCAATAAAAGTTGTTTCACTAACCATTCGTAATGTTCTTTTTTCAATATCTTCTTGACCATGAAAAAAATCATAGATTTTTCCTGTCTTTATTTCATACATCAACGCATTGATTGTTAGATCACGTCGTGATGCCGCAACTTTTAAATCTAAATTTTGATTTACTGTAACATCAAAATCCTGATGACTCTCACCTGTCTTTATTTCCGTTCTCGGCAAAGCAAAATCAAAATTTGGTAAAACATCTAATTTTAAAATTCCGAATGATTTACCAATACTATTGACATTGCCATAATTAGCTAATAATTCTTCCAATTCATCGACACTAAGCCCATATACCTCAACATCTACATCATGATAATCAACCCTATTGTAGATCAACATATCCCGAACGATTCCTCCAACTAGAAAAGCTCTACCATGGTGCTCGTCTATATCCTTAAAGATCTTTTTAGCAAGTGGACTGAAAGTATACCTATTTTTCACCTTGAAGCTCCATGATGATATCGCGAAGTTCCATCGCACGTTCAAAGTCAAGTACCTTCGCTGCATCTTTCATTTGTTTTTCTAATTCTTGAATCATAACTTGTTTATCTTTCTTGCTTGCTTTCTTACCTTTTTTAACTAGACTTGCAGCATCATCGATGACCTCTTGACCACGAATTGCATCACGAATTTCCTTATGAATAGTTGTTGGGGTAATATTATGTTCTTTATTATAAGCATCTTGGATCTTACGACGACGATTAGTTTCTTCAATCGCATAAGCCATTGAATCAGTAATCTTATCACCATACATGATTACTTCACCATTACTGTTACGGGCAGCCCGACCAATCGTTTGAATCAATGAACGGTTACTTCTTAAGAACCCTTCTTTATCAGCATCAAGAATACATACTAAACTTACTTCTGGTAAATCTAAACCTTCTCGTAATAAATTAATTCCGACTAAAACATCATACTTGCCAAGTCGTAGATCCCTTAGTATCTCGGTTCGTTCCAAAGTCTTTGTGTCACTATGTAGATAAGCTACCTTGATTCCAAGTTCTTTCAAATAAGCACTTAAATCCTCAGCCATTCGTTTAGTCAATGTTGTTATTAGAACTCTCTCATTACGATCTTGACGAATTTTGATTTCACTGATAATATCATCAATTTGATCCTTTGTTGGTCGTACTTCAATAACCGGATCAAGTAGTCCAGTTGGCCTAATAATTTGTTCAACTACTTTATTTTCAACATGTTCTAACTCATAATCCCCAGGTGTTGCTGATACATAAATGACTTGATTTATAATTTTTTCAAACTCTTCGAAGCGTAATGGGCGGTTATCAAGCGCGCTTGGTAATCTAAAACCATATTCAACTAATGTCTCTTTACGTGAACGATCCCCATTATACATTCCTCGAACCTGAGGCAACATAACGTGACTTTCATCGACGATCATTAAAAAATCTTTAGGAAAATAATCAATCAACGTATAAGGGCGTTGTCCTTCATCACGACCATCAATATGCCGTGAATAGTTTTCAATTCCAGGACACATCCCCACTTCCCGCAGCATCTCAACATCATGGCGCGTTCGTTGTTCCAAACGTTCATGTTCTAGTAATTTAGTTTCTGCTTTGAATGTTTCTAAACGATTCTCTAATTCTGCTGTAATCGTATCACAAGCCTTTAAAATTTGTTCTTTTTTCGTTACATATCCATAAGCTGGATAGATCGTATATGTATTGTATACGCCCAAGACATGCCCAGTCAGAGGATCCACTTCACTGATTCTTTCAACTGTATCACCAAATAATTCAATTCTAATTAACCAGCTTTCAGTATGTCCTGGAACTATTTCAATGACGTCCCCACGAACTCTAAATGTTCCTTTAGTCTGTTCAATATCATTGCGTTGATATTGCCGATCAACTAAATATGTTAGTAACTCTTTACGATCAATGTCTTGATCGACCCGCAGTGAAAAGATCATTTCTTTGTACTGTTCAGGATTTCCTAATCCATAAATTGAAGCAACTGAAGCAACAACAATGACATCTTCCCGTTCTATTAACGAATTCATTGCCGCACTGCGCAGCATCTCAATTTCATAGTTTGTTTTAGCATTTTTATCAATATATAAATCTCGCCCAGGAATATAAGCTTCCGGTTGATAGAAATCGAAGTTTGAAATAAAATATTCAACTCTATTTTCAGGAAAAAATTCTTTTAATTCCGAATATAATTGTCCTGCCAATGTTTTATTGTGAGCCAAGACAAGTGTCGGTTTATTCACAGCAGCAATAACATTAGAAACAGTGAAGGTTTTCCCAGTACCGGTCCCTCCCAGTAAGACCTGTTCTTTTTTTCCTTCTTTAATTCCTGCAACTAATTGTTTAATTGCTTCCTCTTGATCTCCCATTGGAGAAAACGGAGAAACAAGCTTAAATTTTTGCATTGTAACACCTCCTATAAGTCCTTTCTATTATACCAAGAAAACAGCGAAGTTAAAAGAATTATGCCCATGATGAAAATAACTATGCCAGGCATAGTTATTTTATCAATTCCATTAATTTTTTATACTGATAATCATTATTTTCACTATTAGCATACATGATTACCGCAGCCTCTAATTTCTGCCGATCACTATTAGTATAAATACCATCAACAGTTAAATTATTAGCTTGTTCAAATTGTTTTAAGGCTTCCACTGACTGTTGTGAAAAATATCCATCATTACGTCCACAGTCATAACCTAAAATACTTAACATTTTTTGCATTGAAGCAATTGCTGTACCAACACTATCATATCCCATATCAGTTTCCAGTGCTTTGGTATAAATACCACTTGTATCCGTATTACTTACAGAATAATCAGGTGTCAATCCTTTTCCATTTATCCATGTACCACTTGGTAATAACCATTTTGCATAAGTATATTTTAAGACTGATCCGTCACTGAGCTGTTTTTGCGTCTGCGCCGTTCCCTTACCATAAGTTTGATCCCCGACTAATTTATAATTCATTTTTTCTTGTAATGCTCCTGCAACAACTTCTGATGCTGATGCAGTATTTCCATTTACAAGAATATATCCATTTATAAAATTATATTTTTGACAATCTTTAGCCTTATATTTCTCGATTGCACCGTTTTTAGTTTCCATTTGGAAAAGCAGTTTATCTTCTTTCATAAATAAACTTAATACATCAGTGGCAGCTGTAAGATATCCTCCGCCATTATCTCGCAGATCTAAGACCAAAGTATCAATTTTTTCAGCAGTAAAAGTCTGTAAAGCTGCTTCAATATCATCAGCTGTAGTACTTCCAAAAGTATTAATTTTTACATAACCAAATTTTTTACCATCATTATCTCTTATTTCACTAGTTACCGCACTATCTACATTGGCTCGCTCTACTTCAACTTCTTGTTGTTCAGTATTACGTATAATTGTCAACTTAACTTTAGTATTCGCTTCACCACGAATTAAATCAGAAATTTCATCAGCACTCTTACCAGCAACACTATTCCCGTCAACGCCTGTAATAATATCTCCAACTTGTAAACCACTTTTTTCTGCTGGCGAATTTTTATACACCTGCATTACCATTGTACCTTCACTAACAGTTCGCTGTGCTACACCAATACCTTCATAGTTCCCATCAACGCTTTGGTTATATGTCTTAGATTCTTCATATGTAAAATATGAAGAATGCATATCCCCCAGCGATTCTACTAAAGCGGTAATAGTATTCCCTTTGATGTCAACATCCTTATCATTAGGATTTAACCAAGCTTCATCTAATATTTCATAAGCTTCATCAATAATTGATTCTGCATTTTTGCTAGTACTGTTAGTCGGAACTGTTTTTTTTGCTACATAACCAGATACAAAACCAACTGCCAAACAAACAATCATACAAACAATGAATAGGGTTTCTCTAATATGTTTTGTTTTCTTTGGCTTCAACTTTGGCTCCGGATTATGATTTGGGCGAATAAAGTCTTCCATGTCTACACCTCACATTACTACATTTTAGCATAAAAAATTAATAACTTTTAGTAAAACTTAAAAAACATTATAAAATATTATGTGACAAATTTTAATCATCCCCTGCTGCTCAACAATATTATTAGCACTATCAAGCACGGAATTATTGTATAGGAAAAGCAAAATATCTAGTTCACTGCAAATGATTTGATACTGTTTAATTACATTTTGATATAAATAATCATAAGTTTTTTACATCATTTAGAATTCTTAATAACTTTATCATACATTCTCCAATTAGTTCTATTTTAAACTAAATTTTATTACTATATTAAAAAAATATTATACAAAAAAGCTGAAAGTTTCGGAACTTTCCTAATACTTTCAACTCTAGTTTTTAAAATATTCATTTATTCCTAAAACAATTCCCGTAACAATTTTATCTTGATAAGTACTGTCTCCTAATAACCTATCCTCATCTGGATTAGACATAAATCCCATTTCTACTATTGTTACAGGTACTTGACACCAGTTTATTCCACTCATCACATCAGTAATAATAACGCCACGATTTTTGCTGCCTGTTTGATTACAAATACTATTTACAACCGTTTTTGACAATCGTTGAGAAGCTGTAGCAATTTGACTACAATATGGATTAGATTCCGATGGTGCCATAGTTAAAGTTCCATGAATACTACTACTGTCATCACTATTACAGTGCAGTCGAATAAATGCTCCAGCATTATTTTTATTAGCAATCTCCGCACGCTGCTGATTAGAAATATTCACATCTTGACTTGTCCGAACCATAATTACTTGATAACCCGAATCTTCTAATTTTTTTTGTAACTTTAATGCAACTTCAAGATTAATTGCTGATTCTAAATTACCTGTACTTATTCCCGTTGCTCCTGTTGTTACTTTAGCTTTTGTTTGACTAGCTCCAGGTCCAATTGGCTCTTTGTTGCTATCGCCACGTCGTTGATGTCCTGCGTCAATCACAATTACACGACTATCACCAACGATTGGTAATTGAACTGTTCGCAAAGATTCCGGAACAAGTACTTCGCCTTCTTTTTCAACAAATGCCGTTTGTTGAGCTTCAACTGCTTCAGTTTTGATTAATTCAGAATCATTATTTTGTTTACAGCCACTAAAACATAACATAATTAGGAAAATACTGAGTAATTTCTTCATTATTTCACCCACTCTTCCTCATTATATCATAGATTAGCTATTAATAATTGCCTCTAATTCACCATCAATCATCTCTTTTAAAGTTTCACAGCTACGATCAAATTTATGTTGATCTACATTATTTAAATGCAGTGTCATGATCTTACTAATCCCTTGACGATTAATGATTGCAGGTACCCCGATATATAGCCCTTCTTGCTTATATTCACCTTGTTGATATGCAGAAACTGTTAATACGGCATTTTCATCACTTAAAATTGCTGTAATTAAACGATTTAAAGATAGACCTATACCATAATAAGTTGCATTTTTACGTTTAATTATCTCATATGCAGCTTGTTGTACTTCTTTATAAATTTTATGCATCTCGTTCATATCGATATTCATTTCCACAATATATTCCATCATACTCTTGCAGCCAATATAAGTATTCATCCATGGTACAAATGAAGAATCACCATGTTCACCTAATATATACGCATGAATATTTGTTGAGGAAATGTTCAAATATTCACTTAATAAATAACGTAATCTAGCTGTATCTAAAATAGTCCCACTACCAATTACACGGCTTGTTGGTAATCCTGATACTTTTTGGACTACATAACTCATCAAATCAACAGGATTACTTGCAACGATAATAATTCCATCAAATCCACTAGCCATAATTTGCTCAGTAATAGATTTCATAATTTTTGCATTAACACTAGCTAATTCCAATCTTGTTTGATTTGGTTTTTGAGCAGCTCCAGCAGTAATTACAACAATATCAGCATCTTTACATTCATCATAACCACCAGCTTTAACCTTTAAACTACTTTTACTATATGGTAGACCGTGGCTAATATCCATTGCCTCTCCAATTGCTTTTTCTTGATCCACATCTATTAATACAAGTTCATCAATACCACCAGTATTTAAAATAGAATATGCCATTGACATTCCTACAAAACCAGTCCCTACTAATACAACCTTTTTCAAATCATCATCTTGTCTCATTGTTAGTTCCTCCTTACAAAACCATAATAGTATTTATTACTAAAATTGTCATTTGATATGCTCTATTAATTTATTGTACTCATTTATTATAAAATTAAACCAGGATAACAATTCTTTAGTCATAAAATTTCTTACAAATTAATAAGTGGTAACGAATCTTTCTAAATCCATGATAGTATAATAAAAGGTTATAGTATTATTTAATAACATACTATAACCACTATCTTTTAAATAGATTCTTTTTCAACTATAAATAATTTATTTTGTAACCAAAAAGGGTTCTTACTAATTAAGAACCTCTTAATCTATAGCATTACTAATGAGGCTATATAACCAACCACTAAAGCAATAACATACGAAATAAATAATATTTTAAATGTGTCTTTTTTATTCTCATTATATTTTATTAAAGCTAATGTTCCTACACCGGCACTTGTCGTTAAACCTGTCAGTAATGCACCAAAACTTAAACCACCGGACACATATAATTGTGTCAGTATAACTGAACCAGCACAATTAGGGATAAAACCAATAACTCCCGCAATGATTGGCTGGAAGATCCAATTTGTTTTTAAAAGGTTGGTTACTGTTTCTTCACCAATCCCCGCAATAATTAATGTAAAGACGATATTTGTTAATAAAATAAAGATAAAAATATTGAGTGTATGTCGTAAAGCCGGTAACCAAATACCATTTTGACAACCACAATCACAAGGCTCTACTTGTAAATATTCATAATCATCATGACTTCGATGATTCAAACGATCTACTACATAACCGGTAACTGTACCTAAAACAATTTTTAAAACAATTAAAACAACTAACATTTCCCATAAATCAGGATGTACTACTAAAATAGCCAAAGCTTCATCACTTGTGGCAATAAAGATTGATAATAAAGTTCCCATTGTCAAGTAACGCATCGAATATAATCGGGCCGCAATAACTGAAAAACCACACTGAGGGATACTTCCTAAAATCGCTCCGATAAAAGGACCGACTTTTCCAAACTCCATTACCTTATTGACAACATCACGATTAGATATGTATTCTACTAATAAGCAGGCTAAAAATAATACTGGTACTGTCATCAGGGATTCTTGAATTGGTTCTAATAATATTTCCATTAAATCACTCCTATCTCAATTGTTAGACTAGCATAACTTTTATATAGACTTTGTTTAGTTTACCATATTCTTATATAATTTCAAACTTATTTCTCTATTATACGCTCAATTATACAAAAATAAAGCGCTGTTTTTGTCTTAACATAATATTTATAATCCTTATCTTGATGATTTAAGAAATATTAGCTAAAATGGAATCATTAAATAACAAAGGGATCGAGAATAATGAAAATAACAAAAAAGCAGTTAAATAAAATAAAAATGATTGTTTGTGATCTTGATGGCACACTGTTTAACCATAAAAAAGAAATATCATCAGCTACAATCACTTATTTAATTAAATTACAAGAAAATGGTTATACTCTTGTTCTTGCAACAGGTCGCTTCTTTTATGAATTAAAGCCATACATTGAACAATTACAGCTGGAAAAATATCATGGCTATGTGATTTGCTGTAATGGAATAGAGATTTATGATCTTACTCACAATAAGTGTAGATCTTTTTCTTTTTTAGAACAAATAGAAATTAACGAACTACTTCAATTAGCCCTTTATTACCGGTTAAATATACGTGCTAATTTTGATCATAAATATCAAATGATTTTAAATAATTGGCTATACTTTTTAATCCCCTTGATTCGAATATTTACTAAACGTTATCCCGACCTCACTTTTTATAAAAATACTGCTGTAGTACCTTGGAATAAACTTGGAAAAATTTGTTTACTTTCTTCACCTAGAAAATTAAAGCTTTTTGAAGCTGCTGCACAAACAAAATTTCCTGGACTATATCAATATTATTACACCAACCGTTACTGTGTTGAAGTTGTTAAAGCAGAAGTCAATAAATGTTATGCTGTAAAATATTTATGTCAGTTAAATAATTTAAATTTAGAAAATGTCTTAGCTTTTGGAGATAGTGGTAATGATGAAGAATTATTAAACAATGCCGGTATTGGGATTATTATGAAAAATGGTCTTTCCTCATTAAAGAAAAAAGCTACCTATCTTACTTTCAAAAACAATCGACATGAGGGTGTCTTAAGTATGTTAGAATATTTATTTGATGATCTTATTAAAGATAAAAATTAGGCTAACAGCCTAATTTTTTATGACAACCGATTTTTAAAATCACAATAATTGAATTCTTTGATTATTTTAAGTTTTTCTTTTTGTTTTAAAACAATACTAGGTAAGTTCATCCCATTAAAAGTATTATTTTTTACCATTGAATAAATTGCCATATCTTTAAACCATAACTGTTGTCCTACCTGTAAAGGCTGGTCAAATGAATAATCACCAATAATATCTCCAGCTAAACAAGTTGGTCCTCCTAAGCGATATGTGTATGTTTTAACATTTGGTAGTGCACTATCGATAATTTCTGGTCGATACGGCATCTCTAATACATCTGGCATATGACAAGCTGCTGAAGTATCCATAATTGCGATAGCCATACCATTGTGGATAATATCTAGAACACTGGAAACTAGAAACCCAGCATTTAAAGCCACAGCTTCACCTGGCTCTAAATATACTTGTACTTGATATTTTTCTTTTATTTCATTAATAATTTTTATTAATTTTTCAAGATCATAGTCTTTACGAGTAATATGATGACCACCACCAAAATTCAACCATTTCATTTGTCCTAAATACTTACCAAATTTTTCTTCAACAGCCCTAATAGTAGTTATTAAATCATCGCTGTTTTGTTCACATAGAGTATGAAAATGCAGTCCCTCTATTCCCTCAAGCAGTTCTTCCTTAAAGTTTTCTAATGTTACCCCCATTCGTGAAAACTTTGCGCAAGGATCATAGATTTCATGACCTATTTGAGTTGAACATTCAGGATTGATTCTAATTCCACATGAAGTACTTGTTTGTTTTGCTAGATTTTGATATTTTTGCCACTGATTAAATGAATTAAAGACTACATGGTCACATATATTCATGATTTCTTCAATTTCATCATCACGATAGGCGGTACTAAAAACATGATTTTCTTTATGCATCTCTTCATAGCCAAGCTTAGCTTCATATAGTCCACTAGCAGTTGTCCCATCTAAATATTCAGCTATTAGAGGGTAAACACTGAACATTGAAAAACATTTTTGAGCCAATAGAATTTTACAACCAGTTCGTTCTTTAACCGTATGAAGTATTTTTAAATTTTTTTCTAATAATTGTTCATCAATTAAATAATATGGTGTCTTCATTAATCTACTAATACCGGATTATGATCTTCAATCCATGGCAATCCCCATTTATTTAATGCTTCCATAAATGGATCCGGGTCAAATTCTTCAACATTATAAACACCGGCTCTCTTCCATTGACCTTGTAATAACAGCATCGTTCCAATCATTGCCGGAACTCCTGTAGTATAACTAACGGCTTGAGACCCAACTTCCTTATAACATTCTTGATGGTCGCATACATTATATAAATAATATTTTTTTTCTTGACCGTCTTTTTTCCCTTGATAAATGCATCCAATATTTGTTTTGCCAACTGTTCGTGGTCCTAAGCTGGCAGGATCTGGTAGAACTGCTTTTAAAAATTGCAATGGAATAATCTGTTTACCTTCATATTCAATTGGTTCAATCGATGTCATTCCTACATTTTCTAAGCACTTTAGATGTGTTAAATAGCTTTCGCCAAAAGTCATAAAGAATCTAATTCGTTTGATTCCCGGAATATTTAAACCCAATGACTCCAGCTCTTCGTGATGCAACAAATACATATCTTTTTTACCAACTTGGGCAAAATCATATTCACGTTTAATTTCCATTGGTTTTGTCTCTACCCAATGTCCATCTTCCCAATAACTTCCGTTGGCAGATACTTCGCGAATATTAATTTCTGGATTAAAATTTGTTGCAAATGGATATCCATGATCCCCACCATTACAGTCTAAAATATCAATATAATTAATTTCATCAAATTCATGCTTTAAAGCGTAAGCACTAAATACACCAGTTACCCCAGGATCAAAACCACATCCAAGAATCGCTGTTAATCCCGCCTGTTCAAATTTTTCACGGTATGCCCATTGCCAGCTATACTCAAATTTTGCTGTATCTTCCGGCTCATAGTTAGCGGTGTCTACATAATGACAACCAGCTTCCAAACAAGCATCCATAATTTTTAAATCTTGGTATGGTAATGCAAGATTCAAAACTACCTCTGGTTGGAAATCTTTCATTAAAGCAACTAGCTCTTCAACATTATCAGCATCAACTTGTGCTGTATGAATAATTGTTTTTGTTTTCCCATCTAACTGCGCTTTTAGTTTATCACATTTACTTTTTGTTCTTGACGCAATCATAATTTCTTCAAATATCTCACTGTTTTGACAACATTTGTGAATCGCTACTGTTGCAACTCCACCACAACCAATAATTAACGTTCTTTTCATTTATTTTCTCCTTTATTCATTGCTAATAATAATTCCCTTAATACTTTGCAAGCGACTGCCGTTGATCCTCCACTTTGATCATAAACAGGTGATAATTCATTAATATCCATAGCTACTACATTTAGCTCACTTACAACAATCATCGCCTCTAATAGTTCCATAAAAGTCACGCCTCCTGCTTCGGGCGTTCCTGTTCCTGGAAATACACTGGGATCCAAGACATCTAGATCAATTGTAAAATACACCGGATACCCGCGGCATGCCTCAATTGCTTTTGATAGTCCTGTAAAATTAAATTTATTTAAATTAGTATGTTCTCTAGCAAAGCAAAACTCTTCTCGTTCACCACTACGAATTCCAAATTGATATATTTTATTATCACCAATTAAATCATATATTCGTCTAATCACAGAAGCATGGGAAAGTTTTTCACCTAAATACTCATCACGTAGATCGGTATGAGCATCGAAATGAATAACACGTATCTCTGGATATTTCTCAAATACTGCCTCAAAAGCTCCTAACGTAACAAGATGTTCGCCACCAATCATACATGGTAATTTATTTGCTTTAATAATTGTTTTTGTTGTTACTTTGATTATATCTAATGCTTTGCGGGGATTTCCAAATGGTAATTCAAGATCACCACCATCAAAAACTTTAATATCTTCTAAATCTTTATCCTGATAGGGACTGTATGTCTCTAGACCAAATGACTCTTGGCGCATTGAAGATGAAGCAAAACGAGTTCCCGGTCGATATGAGGTGGTACTATCCATTGGGGCTCCAAAGATTACACACTCAGCTTCATCAAACGATGCCTCTAGTCCAATAAACGTCTGTATATTTTTATTCCACATCTCTTAATAACTCCTCTACATAATTTGGTAATGCAAACGAACCTACATGAATGCCGGTATTATAATACTTTGTTTTCATCCCTCGAGCATTCCATTTTGTTTTTTGAAAATCTTTGATGGGATGATATTTTTTTGAAGCAAAACCAAATAACCAATGCCCTGAAGGATAGGTAGGAATATGCGCTTGATAGACTCGAGAAATCGGAAAACTTTCAACAATTCGTTTATGAGCCCGTTGCATTGCAACAGCATCTTCTTGATAAAAAGGACTTTCATGTTGATTAACCATAATTCCTGTATCATTTAATGCTTTATAACAGTTACCATAAAATTCCTTTGTAAACAGTCCTTCCCCCGGTCCAAAAGGATCTGTTGAATCAACAATGATCAAATCATATTCATTTTCTTTACCTCTAACAAACTTTAACCCATCTTGATAATAGATTTGTAATCGCGGATCATCAAAACAACATGCTGTCATCGGTAAATATTTTTTACTTACTTCAACAACTAACTCATCTATTTCAACCATATCAATCTTTTCAATCGTTTCATAACGGCATAATTCTCTAATTACACCCCCGTCTCCTGCTCCAATTACTAATACTTTTTTGACTTCAGGATGGACTGCCATAGGAACATGAACAATCATTTCATGATAAATGAACTCATCTTTTTCCGTTAGCATCATATAACCGTCTAGCGCTAAAAATCGTCCAAATTCTTTTGAGTCAAAAATATCAATTTTCTGGAATTCACTTTGACCACTAAATAACTGACAATCTACTTTAATCGAAAAATTCACACCATTTGTATGTCTCTCCGTAAACCATAATTCCATTTATTTCATCTCCCCTTTAAAACATTAAGTTTATTTATTGCCATATCTTCAGGACCAGTCATAAAGCACCCTTTTTCTTTAGCATATTGAATATAATCTAGAATTTCTTTCGTGATCCTTTCACCCGGTGCTAAAATTGGAATTCCCGGAGGATAACACATAACAAATTCACTGCAGACTCGATCAATACTTTGATAAAGCGGCAACGATTCTTTTTCTCCATAAAAAGCTGCTTGAGGAGAAATAACTACTTCAGGATTAATATATTCATGATCAAACATTCCTGTCCGATCCTTCTTAAACCGCCGGCGTATTTCCAAAAGTGCTCCGATTAAACGCTCAATATTTGCTTCACTATCACCGACCGAGATATAAGCAAGAATATTTCCAATATCACCAAATTCAATTTGAATCCCATACTCATCTCTTAATAAATCATATACTTCGATTCCAGCCAATCCGATATCAAGTGTAAATATTGATAATTTCGTTACATCAAAATCATAAACACTATCCCCATTGATCAATTCCTTACAATAAGCATAATAATCACCAATTTGATTGATTTCTGTGCGTGCGTATCCCGCAAGGCGACGAACCCTGTTAAAAATCTCATTACCATGTATAGCTAAATTTTTACGTGACATATCTAGACTCGCCATCAATAAATACGAACCGCTTGTTGTTTGTGTCAAATTAACAACCTGACGTACATAATCAGCATTTACATTTTCTCCTAACAGTAAGAAAGAGCTTTGCGTCAAGCTTCCACCTGATTTATGCATACTGACACTCGCCATGTCTGCTCCAGCCTCCATCGCTGACATCGGTAAATCATCATTGAAATAAAAGTGTGTTCCATGTGCTTCATCTACCAAAGCAAGCATATTATGCTTATGTGCCAATGCAACAATCGCTTTTAAATTTGAACATATCCCATAATACGTAGGATTATTTACTAAGATTGCTTTTGCATCGGGATTATCTTTGATTACTTGCTCTACTTGATCAAGTGACATACCTAGAGATATTCCTAATCGTTTATCAACATCAGGATTTACATAAATCGGAACCGCCCCAGTCAAGATCATCGCATTAATGGCACTACGATGGACATTACGTGGCATAATAATTTTTTCTCCTGCTTTAACACTTGCCATAATCATACTTTGAACTGCTGAAGTCGTTCCGCCTACCATAAAAAAAGCATGAGCGGCACTAAAAGCATCAGCTGCTAATTCTTCTGCTTCTTTGATTACCGAAACTGGATGACATAAATTATCCAATGGCTTCATTGAATTAACATCGATACTCATACACTTTTCACCTAAAAAATCTGTCAATTCTGGATTTCCTTTACCATGTTTATGGCCAGGAACATCAAAGGGAACTAAACGTTCTCTTTTCATTTGCTGTAAAGCTTCATAAATAGGCATTCTACTTTGATCTAATTTCATATTGCCTCCTAAAAAATATTACTTCCACTGTAAATCTCAATCATTTCTTGTCGTAAATTATTCGTTATCTCAAGTCTTACCTTTGGCGGCAATTCATAGATATCTGTTTTAAATAAGTAATTTTGTAAATCAATTTCTTTGATTAACATCTTCGTATGGAACAAATTAGCCTGATATACATTAATATCTGTAGCATCATAGTTAAGTAATGTTTTAACATCAATAAACTGTTGAATCGAAGTCATTGGGCTATCCATAAAAAGTTTCTTTCCCTTAATATCCCGAGTAAAACCGCGGACCCGATAATCCATTGTAATGATATCAGAGTCAAAGCTGCTAATTAAAAAATCTAACGTTGACAACGGTGATATTTCTCCACAAGTAGCCACATCAATATCTACCCTAAATGTCGCAATACTTGTTTCTGGATGATATTCAGGATACGTATGAACAGTAATATGACTCTTATCTAAATGCCCTAAAATAACTCGATCATCAACTTCTTCCATTTTTCCTTGACGACTTTCTAACATCTCTTCTTCCGCTAATAACATTGTTACACTGGCACCTTGGGGATCATAATCTTGTTTTGAAACATTTAATACATGGGCTCCGATCATATTAGCTACTTCATAAAGAATATCAGTCAATCGCTTTGAATTATACTGCTCATCAATGTAAGCAATATAATCTTTTTGTTCCCTCTGACCTTTAGCATAGCAAACATCGTAAATATTAAAACTTAATGATTTAGTTAGGTTATTAAAACCATATAATTTTAATTTCTCATTCATACCAGTTTCCCCTTCTCCATAAAAAAAACTCAAGCAGGTACAATCCCACTTGAGTATCAATACGACATATTATTAGAACATCAAAAAATATCCTATATTATTAGCGTCAGAGTCTATATAGCAAGAATTACTTTTACTACTCTTATTGATTGTTTCACAAGTGTCGTGTACCTGATTACTAAGCACCACATTTTCCACCGGATAACCGACGGCTTTTGCAAATCTTCTATGGTTTTCAAGCACGGCCTTCTCATCATCGCCTCTTGTAAAACTTAAATTCATAGTCGCACAGTCTCCCACACTGACACCGCCTAATTTCGTAGAAAAACCGTGTTTGATTCCCGCCTTTTCAAAAAGAGGGAACGTCAAATATACCACACCATTTTTTTCATTTTTTATCATTTTTTCGCACATATTTTCCTCCTGTCTGGTATACTTATAAGTGAAATTTGTAATGCTAATTTCATACATGGAAAGGAGATTTTTAATATGCCTTGTATTTATGCCCATAATTCCTTTGGCAAAGAAGTACAAAAAATGCTTCCCAAACCACTTAAAAATACCATTCGCCGACACCCTGCCGCATTCCGTATCGGATTGCAGGGACCGGATTTTTTATTTTTTTATCATCCCTTATTAAAATGTAAAACCAACCAATTAGGCTATCACCAGCACAGCCATGCGTTCGATGCCTTTCTTGCTTACGAACTGCCCATCATCCGAAAACTTGGTACAGACTCTGCCGCCTATGCCTATTTGCTCGGCTATATCTGTCATTTTGTGCTCGACAGCGAATGTCATACCTATATCATTCCAAAATCTACGGAAGCCGGAAAAAATCATCTGGTAATGGAAAATGAGTTTGACCGGTTTCTGCTGAAAAAAGATGGTTACAATGCCATCTCTTATCCTATCTGGCACATGATACCAAACGATAAAGCCACTATCCATGCCATTTACGAAGTATACCGCCCATTTGCTCTATCAAAACATAAAATCAAACGAGCTCTTTCGGGCATGCGTTTTTATAAGAAGCTTCTAACCTGTGGCTGCTCTTTGAAACGGTTTGTGATTCGTCTGCTTATGAAAATCACATTCCACTACAAACAGCTTGAGGGACACATGATGACACTCTGTGCCAAATCCTACGCAAAACACACCAACGCCGTCCTCTTAAAACACTATAAAAAATCGATTTTTTTGGCAAATGAATTGATTTTGGATTTTCACAAAAGTGTGACGCAGGGAAAACCACTTCACAAGCGGTTTCACACGACACTCAAAAGTAACGAGCCGCTTGACTAATCCATCAAACCTAAATCCCTGCGGTACTGCCTCAAAAATTCATACACAAGCGTTCTCTTTTCATGCCAGAAACGCTTGCCGGGTGCTGTCACAAAATCCATCTGTTTCATATGACGGTAGGTATATTTTTCAAAATGCCTGCAAACCTCATTAAACGATGGATTTTCTTCTTTGGATGTAATCCACGAATCGAGTACAATTCCCATTGCCCCGGTATCATCTAACATATCCGCTTCCATCAGAACAACCAACTCCAGTGGCGTTGTTTTCTCATGCAAAAGCCGCTTATTTGGGTGTTCTAAAATCAAATAGCAGATAAAATCAATCTGCTCGGGCGTATACGGACGCCGTTCCAAATAATCTCTGCAAATAGCGGCACTTTCTTTGGCGTGTCCTTCATCTCCCTGCACGGCATATCCTACATCATGGAAAATTGTTGCAATCTTTAAGGATTCAACATCTAAACTGTCATCCTTTAACTCTCTCGTAATGCGGAGCATCCACTGATAAACCCGCAGTGTGTGGGCGTATCGGTCATATTCAATTTTGTTCTTACTCTTATCGCCCTTTCTGCGGTCATAGCTGTAAAGCATTTCTTCCACATACTGGAACATCTTACGATGCTGTTTCATGATTTGCTCCATTTCCAATGTGTTTTTTCTGATTTTTCTTCCAAATCAGTATTATAGCACAGCTTTCCCCATTTGTGCAAAGAAATCAATACCAATGTTTGACAAAAGACCGATTTGTATGTTACAATAGGCAATACGATTTGATTTAAGGAGTTTAGTATGAAAATTCAGTTATCCGAACATTTTACTTATAATAAATTATTACGTTTTGTCTTTCCTTCCATCGTCATGATGATTTTCACATCCATCTATGGCGTAGTGGATGGTCTTTTTGTGTCCAATTATGCCGGAAAGACAGCGTTTGCCGCAATCAACCTCATTATGCCGTTTATTATGGCACTCTCCGCCCTTGGTTTCATGGTCGGAACCGGCGGCAGTGCCATTGTAGCAAAAACTTTAGGCGAAGGAAAAGAAAAAGAAGCGAATCGGTACTTTTCCATGCTCATTTATCTGACGATTTTTGGTGGCATCGTTTTAAGTGTCCTTGGAATTTTACTTGCAAGACCGGTCAGCATCGCACTTGGCGCCTCCGGAGACCTTTTAGACTATTGTACCCTGTATGGGCGTATTACATTTTTATCATTAACACCGTTTATGCTGCAAAATGTATTTCAGTGCTTTTTTGTCACGGCGGAAAAACCAAAACTTGGTTTACTCGTCATTGTTCTTGCCGGTGTTACGAATATGGTACTGGACTACCTATTTATCGCTGTGTTTGGCATGGGACTTGTCGGAGCTGCCATTGCAACTGTCTGTGGCGAATGTATCGGTGGCTTTGTACCATTAATTTATTTTGCTGCCAAAAATTCAAGTCCGTTTTGCTTAGGAAAAACCAAATGGTATCCTTTTATCCTGAAAAAGACTTGTACAAATGGCTCCTCGGAGTTGATGACAAACTTATCCAGTTCCATTGTAAACACACTATTTAATTTCCAGCTTATGCGCTTTGTCGGTGAAAACGGCGTAGCTGCTTACGGAACAATTATGTATGTTAATTTTATTTTTGTTGCGATTTATTTTGGATATTCCATCGGCAGTGCTCCTATTGTCAGTTACCATTATGGCGCACAAAATCACAAAGAATTAAAGAATTTGTTGAATAAAAGTCTGCGTTTTACCGGTATCTGTGGCATTTTCATGTTCATACTCGCCCAGTTGATTGCGACACCCCTTGCCCGCATTTTTGTTGGATATGATGTGGATTTGTTTGAATTAACCAGACATGGCTTTCGAATTTACTGCACAACATTTCTTGTGTGCGGACTTAATATTTACGGCTCCTCATTTTTCACAGCCTTAAATAATGGACTATTATCGGCGCTGATTTCTTTTTTGCGAACCCTTGTATTCCAAGTCAGCGCTGTCCTGATTCTGCCCATTTTCTTTGCGATTGACGGTATCTGGTCATCGGTTCTTTTAGCAGAACTGCTTACCTTAGTCGTCACTGCCATCTGCATCATTAAAAAGCGCTCCCGCTATCATTATTTCTGATGTTCGGCAAAGATTTTATCTACCGTTTGCATCGCATTAAGAACGGTCTCATCCATTTTGTAGCAATAATGAGAACCGTTTCTGCCAATCGTATATAAATTTTTTATTCCATCAACAAAAGAAAGTAATTCTCCCTTCTTTTCGTAGCTGCCGGCATACGCCGGATAAGCTTTCGGAACATACTCTCTATGATAGCAGACTACTTCTCTGCCCGATTCAATAAATCCAATTTTTTTCAACTCGGACACGGCAATTTTCGCACACTCATCCTCCGACAAATTCCAGAAGTCGTCTCCTTCTTTGCAGAAAAATTCAAGTCCCAGCCATAACTCATTTTTCTTTTTCACAAGATACGGCGACCAGTTGTTATAGACTTGAATTCTGGCAAGTTTTATTTTCGGATCCTGCACATAAATCATACGCTCCGGAATGTTTTCCATGGAAAATGCCCCATTCGACAATTCCGGCCACTTAATACACAGTCCCATAATCACACAGTCTCGGTATTTTAATCCGTTAGCAATCATCCGCAAAGAGATTGGAACACTTCCCGTCATATTGGCAAACAATGTATTTAAAGGCATAGTTGAAATGACAACATCCGCCTCCTCAAATACTCGTTTTCCGTTTGATTTTATATAACTGATTTTTTTCAGCATATTATTATCTAAAACAAGTGAGTCTACCACTGCTCCCAATTCAATAATTCCACCTCTTTTTTTTATCTTCTCTGCAACCTCCTGCCACATTTGACCGGCTCCCAATTTGGGATAGAGAAAATATTCTGTCTGAACTCGATTTTCCCCATGCATTGTTCCCTGCTCACAGGAAAGATTTTTTAGAGATTCTCCCCAACATTTTTCCATATAATCCTGCAGAAAGGTTTGATAAATAGTTTGTCCAAACCGATTCATGTAGTAATCTTCTAATGTATGTTCTTTCCTCTTCTTTATTTTACTTTTTATTAAGCCACATATACATTTTAAAGTACAAAAGCTGCCAACCTGATTTCTGAATTTTCGGTCAAACAAAATCGGATGACTAACATAATTCCCTTTATAATACAGTTTTAATTTTTGTTTTCTCTGAAACATACGCTTGATATAGTTTACTCCTCTTGAAGGCAAAAATTGATTCCACCAATCTAAAACTTTTTCATTCACCATAAGAAAACGATGTCCTCCCAAGTCCATTCGATAATCTTGGAAGTCTACCGTTTTTGCTAATCCACCAATTTGATTTTTTTCCTCTAATACAAGCACCTGGCAGGAATCCGTCCGGTTTAGTATCTCATACGCCGCCGTAAGTCCTGCCGGGCCCGCCCCTATAACGATTACTTTTTTCATATAGTTTATTTTCTTTCTTTATGTAATATTTTGTCATAATTATATCACTATTAGATAACTATTTCAATGTTTTTTTATTTTTCCTAGCGAAATTATATAAAATGTATAAAGATATTAAAAAGATTAGTATGTGTGTGCTTGTGTCAAGGGTTTGTTGCCACTTTTTTTATTTTCCGTAATCCAAAGGAACTGGCAACGAACAATTAATGCTTTGAATGTCTTCCACTCTAATCAATCACTTTTTTATTTTAGACAAGAGAACCACAGTTTCAACGGTACTTTCATTTTCCCAACTTATATCATCTATCACAGTACCATTATAATATACTGGGAATCTGAAGTGTATATGTTTTAGAAACTTGCCATTTTCAAGGCGTTCCGGATAAAGCTCAATGCTTTCCACGAAGGTTCCCATGAATTCCTTCTTCTCTGCATCTGATAATTTATCATATAACTTATCAAAGGCAATTAGGAAATTGTAGATTCTGTCCCCTGACAACTGCTTTCTTCGAATATGTGCCAGGCGACTCTGTATTTCATCCATATGATTTTCTGTCAGAGCCATTTCATCATATTTATCATAAAAACGCTTTTGCAGGTCATCATATTTCTTCTCATACATGGAATCTGTCACATCAAGATTATCCATCTGGATAGCTATCTTGTCCTTTGACACCTCAAGCTGCCTCATTTTCTTCTTTAATCCATCAAGCTCTTGCTCCAGTTCAGAGGTATCAACTCTGGCTGCAATCTTCTCTCTGATACCCTTTTCAAAGTCCGGAGAAGTAACTATTTTCTTAATCAGCTCAGCTACTGCATCATTTACAATATCCTGTCCCCATTGCTTATGGTAATCGCACTTATGTCCCGTGGTCCCAGTAGGATGCTTACAGGCATATTAGAAATAATCTCTATAAGTGCCACCTTTTGGATGTCTCTTACGATTTACATTACCATACATATTGGCACCACATCCAGGGCACTTTAAAATACCGGTCAAAATATGTTCGTGTTCAAGGCTATGCGTCTTAACGCGCTTCACTCCCGTAGTTTTTCTCTTATCCTGAGCCGCCTTCCATTCTTCTGCACTGATAATTGCTTCATGTTCTCCGTCTACAACCATGAATTCATCTTGTTTTACAACATGAAACTCATTTCTTTTTCCCTGGACCTTCTCTGTTTTTCTTCTTCCATAGGCTAATCTACCGCAGTAAACAGGATTATCAATTACACCTTTGACAAAGGATGCCGCAAAGCCATCAATCGTATTATTCTGGCGTTTCTTTTTCACATAACCACTTTCGTTGAGAAACGCAGCAATTGCTGCTACTCCCATAGTTGTATTGATATATTTATCAAAGATAATTTTTATTACTTCCACTTCATCTTCCGCAATAAATAATGATCCATCCACAAGCTTATATCCATATGGAGCAAAACCACCATTCCATTTTCCTTCTCTGGCCTTCTGCTTACGACCTTCCATAGTCTGAACAAGAATATTGTCTCTTTCAATTTCTGCAACAGCTGATAGAACCGAAATCATAAGCTTGCCGGCATCCTTAGAAGAATCAATGCCATCCTCAACACAGATCAGATTGACTCCGAAATCCTGCATCTTTTGCAGTGAGCTAAGTACATCAGCGGCATTTCTTCCAAAACGAGAAAGCTTAAAAACAAGAACATAGTCAATATCATCTGTGCCTGCTTCAATTAGTTCAAGCATTTCCTTAAACTGTGGACGGCCATCAACATTTTTACCGGATTTACCTTCATCAGAAAACTCTCTAACTACAACCATGTCCTGATAATCAGCATATTTCTTAAGTTTTTCCTTCTGAGCATCTAAACTGAACCCATCGACCTGCATGGCAGTAGATACTCTTGTATATATGTAACATCGTTGCTTTTTCAAATAATCACTCCTCCAAAATATATATCAACCATTTTGCCAATGCCGACAAAATGGTTGAATACTATTGTTCCTCAATCCTATTGCTGATTTTTTCAGCCTCATTTAGGACTCGAAGTTGATACTCTGCAATCTCCTTCAACGCTTCGAATCTATCTTTCTTATCCATTCCCTCTCGAATCATTTGTGCGTTATGCGATTCAAGATTCGATAGAACAGTTAATTCATTTATTGTTGCATAATCCCTAACATTACTCTTTTTTGCAAGCTCTGGATTAGCCTCTCTCCAAGCTTTTGCAGTAAAACCAAATAATGCTACATTAAGTAAATCCGCCTCTTCTGCATAAGGAAGCCACTGTAAATCCTCACGATAATTGCATACAGGAATCAAATAATTCTTAACCGCATCCGTTTGAATTAAATAATTATTCTTGGATAGAAATCTCTTTGCATCCCATTCCAACTTCTGCAAATCATTTTCAGCTTCCTTTAGTCTTTGGAACTCTTTGATCAGGTACAATTTGAACACCGGACTGATAGCAGAAGCAAATTCAAATGCAATATCCTTATGCGCAAATGTTCCGCCGTATTTTCCACGTTTAACATACAGTCCAACTGCATTAGTTTTTTCTACCCATTCTGATACGCTTGGTGTAAACGTAACAAGTCCTGCCTCTTTTTTAAAGTGTTCAGATTCGAACACTTTAAAATTCGGATTATATATTTCTTCCCATGTTGATAAGAATTCCAAAGTGCTTCTATTTCTTAACCAATTTCGAATAACATCCGCAGCTCGCGAATTATCCGATTTAGCAGCTGCTATATCTGTAATACAGATATAGTCATCTATGTCTTCATACGATACCGTAACCGGTATTCCCTGAACTGTAATAACTCTATTCTTAGCCATTATTCTGTTCCTCCTTCGCCTTATTCATCTGCTCTGCCTTCACATAATACTCAAGCAGTCGCAGAAAGTACTTAGGAACACGCTTCTTTCCATGCTCCCAGTCACTAACTGTCATATAGGGAATTTCAAAGTACTCACAAAACTGATGCCTGTTCATGCCGGTACTTTCCCTTAGTTCAATTAAAATATCTTTTGCGTCTCTATCATCATTCATAATATAATCTGCCATATCTTTGCTCCTTTCACGCTAAGCGTCAATATTATATTATCACGCAACACGTGAATATTCAAGATTAAGTATATAATCCTGCCTGTCTCCAGGCGCATTAGTCCACTCATATATCAATGCTACTTTCTGCGCGGTTCCAAGTTCTATGCTATCTCCATATTTCTCAATCATTCTTGCTAAAAAATCACAGCAGCGATTAAAGTCTCCCTGCTGTTGTCTTGTCATACTAATCATTATTTTCCTCCGTATTTTCTAATCAATGTTCTAAAAAGTCCGCTCATCTTGCTCACACTGCTCCATATATATCAGGCTGAGCAGCATGAGCAGGTATTTTACCTATATCAGTCAAACGGTGTTTTGCAGGCAACCGGCGTAAACTCCGCTTTGCATACATTGTGAAAGCCTCGACGATTACCAATACATTTCGCATCATAAATAAGTCCATATCTTTTCTGATTCTCCTTTATATAATGCAAAAAGCCGGCAGAAGCCCTCGATTTTTCAAGGTTATCTTCACACCAGCTTACATAGATATTATAAAAATCCGTTGATGAAATCTTCTTCCCGATTTCAAATTGTAGATAACCTTCAGACTTCATAAATGCCAGGATATTATTTCCCTCCTCCTGTGCATCTAGTGAATCCCCAAATTGATTACTATAAAATGCTTTTTCAATTTCTTCAAATGAAAATCGTCTTTCAGGTCTTACCCCATCTGCACCGGCAATGTTATATCCTTGATACATGTCCCAGTACACATTCATGAAACTTCTGCTTGGATCAATATGTTCAGCTGCATCAACATCAAATGATCTGTCATTGTGTCCAGCCTTAAAAACGCCATTTTCACCTTTACGACCATTGTGCCTGGTCGCTCTTACTTTTTGTTTTGCCATTAAATAATTCTCCTTCCTCGCACAAAAAAAGGAACCGATTTTATTCGATTCCTCTTAATATGCCACTATTCATTTTTTATTTTTTCTAAAAAGATTAACTTGCTTTTCCCGGCGAAGCCGTTAATTCTGCGCAGAGCGTTACAGATAATAACCCAATACTAAGTGTCGCGTCCAACACTTTATTGGGCCAAGGTTGTCACCCTGGACGGACTAATGGGCGTTGCCCCTTAACCCCACAATACGTTTCACCCTTGACCAGACCGGACCTTGTCCTGGACCTACCAGGCTTTCCACCTGGACCCGAGCGGGAACTCTCCCTGCACCCAGGCAAAGGCTCTGCCCTTGCATCCTGGCGGAGTCTTGCTCCTGCACCACTCAAAATTACATCGCCTTCCTCACAAATAAAAAAAGCAACAAATCATTATTGTGCACGGTAATGATTTATTGCTTTATATTTGTTTTTATCTGCAAGCTATATCTCTTGCGAGTATAACAATATCACACCTTTTTTCTTTTGAAAAGGGACAAATGGTGTCGACTTTGTGTCGTCGATGTGTTGTGTCGTTAATTATGCCACTTTCCCTTCTTCCAGAAAACTCAAAGTTCTTTCCTTCAATAGCTTCTTTAAATCTCTAATTTTTCCCTTTGCAGTCTCATAAGCAATTGTCCGTTCTGTAGCAATTCCCTGAAGATCAATTTCTCTCATAACATACCTGCGAAGCAATTCTTCATCTTTACCGCCAATGCTATTAAGCGCGTTGGCAAAAATTCGAAAATCGACTCTCATGGCTATGTAGTTCTTGTAAGAATCTAAAATATATTCCGGAAGTTCTTCATCCCCAAACACAAAATCTATTGCCTCTCCCTTGCTCATGCATTCAGAGATGCGAGTTATCAGGCTATTTTTGTTTAAGCTGTTATAATACTTACAATACTTCTCCCAATGATTCTTCATCATAAAACTTTCAATCATATAAATAACGCAGTGTCTCTCACAGCTTAATATATTTTTGTAATTATGATAATACTCATATAGAAATTCAAACCTATCTGAACTACTGGCAGTACAATAGGTTGACATTATATCTCTTCGTCTCAATCTCTCTCACCCACCAAATCGAATATTTGTTCGAATAATATAATAATATAATTTACTCGAAATGTGAAGTGGAAGAAAAAAATACTACAACTTTGTCAAAAGAAGATAATCCTCTTTTGTAATGGCCATTTCAATAATGTTGTCTCTCTCATGTGGAACAATCTCTTTGTCAACAAAGCCAACTTTTTTATAACAGCTATGAGCTATATCATTATGTTCAAATACACCAATTGTTACAGTATGGACTCCTAGGATGTTAAAAGCGTAATACAATCCTGTTCGCAACATACTTGTTCCATAACCTTTTCCTCGGATGGAGTCGTCAACTATAACCCAGCCAAAACGAAGAACTTTGTTATTCCCATGAATATATCTCATGATAAAATGCCCGATAACGCCGTCCTCATCTGTAAATGCAATCCAAGGATAGAAGTTATCTTCCTCTTTGCAATCGCCGTTATCGTTCAAATATTTGTTATCTATAATCTCAGCGCTAATAGGATATAAACCAAAATGATCTCCGCCCCACTTAAGGAAAACTTCCTCATCTTTTATCCAGCTAATAATCTTTTTTGCATCGCAGCTCTTATATGGTCTCAGTCGCATTTTCCATACCTCCGTAACACTTATTTTATCTTTTCTCGTAATTTACCAATGTCATCTTATCGTTTATAATATGTTCTTCACCAACTCGCACAAAACCACATTTTTCATACAGGTGGCAGTTTCCGGATTCTTGAAGAATTGTATCAAGCTTCCATACCTTAGTGTCAGGATACAATGCGAAAGCTTTTTGAATTGCAACATATCCGATTCCCTGCTTCTGATATTTAGGAAGAATGAAAAGAGGGCTGATGTATAGACAGGGTTCTTCTGGGTCGGATAGTCTTTTGCCGATATTGATGGCTCCGACTCTTGCTCCATCCTTAACAATAAAATAATACTTTCTATTTTCCTGTGAAGCCCTGTCTCTTACTCTCTCTATAGATTCAATTGCAGGTGATCCCTCATCATGATATTTTTCATATAGCGACATAAAACTCTTAATCTGCATGTCATAAAGCTGCTCTATTTCATCTTCTCGGACTCCTTCAAGCTTCACCCTATTCATCAGTTCAGTTACACTAATTCCCTGTAAGTTGAATCTCTCCTTTATCATAAGAGCAACCTCTGAAGGCTCAAGATTCGTATTATCAATCTTCATATAATTTTCGAAAGGAATCTCACCATCATTACTTACAAGTCGATATTTTGTCTCCTCACGAAGCATACGATCTTCTGATACCACAATATCCCGCTTAGAAGCCTTGTTCTTTAAGCGGTTTTCCGTTTTGTTTCGTTCTATTCTAACTGCCCTGTCCGCAACAAGCTCCACATAATATACATTTCCACCGGTACCCTCGAATTTATCTGTAACCGACTTTATATAATCCCAATCTGACTGCATATCAAAGGCCCACATATAAGTAAATATTAATCCACTATAGTCAGTTTTTAGAAAGGCATCAAAGATATCTTCCCGAAGTTTGCCTACCACTGCTCCATCAAATTTACCAAAGATCTCGATTACCGGCTCTATCATATGATGATTATGAAAGAGTCTATAATCTGTTATTTTCATCAATTCCCGGCCCACGGTCATCTTACCAACCGCACCACTTCCTATAAGTACTATAAGATTCATTTTTATCACTTCCTCCGTACAAAACAATAATTAATCTACAAATATGTTGCAGCCTCCAGAGCTATCAATGCTTTCCCAACATTATGGTTAGCATCATGCAGTCCTTCAAACTCATATCCGCTGTCTCCCAATACATCTCCTGCTTCCAGAAAATCATAAAGTTCTAACCCGTAAAAATCACATATTGCCTGAACACCTGCAAGCTCCATTTCTACTGCTATGCACCCTTCACCTTTTCTTTTTGCCACTAGTCCCTTCGTTTCACGGAGCATAGAATCAGTTGTCCATACACGGCCTTTAACATACGGAGCTTTTATTTTTTCAAATACCTCTGCCAACACATCACAATTTTTAATAGTAATGTAGTCAGAAGATGGTGCGTAATAATGGGATGCTCCCTCTCCTCTATAACTTTCAGTTGGGATAATGAACTTACCTCTGGTTGTTTCTTTATCAAGACTTCCACAAGAACCAAACATAATATACTTTGTTGCACCAATAACATGATGGCTTTCATAACACATAGAGGATGCAACAGCAGAACCTATTCCCGTCAGATAAAAAGCTATTTTCTCTCCCTTGTAATCCAGACAATAGATTGAAATGTTTCCATTACAAGCGCCAATTTCACCTATAATTTCACATTTATAATGTGATACTAAATATGTATGTATCTCCTTAGAAAAGATAATCATACATTTGTCTGTAATATGCTTTCCGGCTCCATAAATAACATTTAAATCAATTAATGCCTCTGTCTCTTTGTCAAAAAAATCACTCTGTAGCATAATATCGCTCACTCTTTCTCTTCAATTATTGTAACTACTTTATTCGGATAAAAAAGACCACCTACCTGCAAAGATAAGTGGTCAGCATATACTATATTCTAATTATTGAACCATTTTCTCATCTTAGCAATTCAAATATTTACATACGCAATTAAGACCATACACGTTCATAATGTGCATAGCATAAATTTCAGTATATGAATATCCGACTGCAAATCTATTCATGAGAAAACTCCTTTCAAAAATTATTATGTTAAGATTACTCTTGTTTGTAACGCTTGTCAATCATTTTTATCTGTGGATGTACATTCTTGTCATTTTGGGTTCATCATCACCTTGAACCATACATAAAAATTCCCATCCATATCGTTCATAGAAGCCAATATGATCCGTCACCAAATATAAAGGCGTTACTCCTTTATTTCTCATATCATCAACAACTTTGTTTAGCAAATTCCCAGCTAGTCCCTTTTTTCGATGTTCTTCTTCAGCATATACGGCGCATACATTTGGAGTCAAATCCTTTCTATCATGAAAGTCATTTTCTATTACCCCAAGTCCTGCGACAATGGATTCATCATATAAGCATATATACCAACCATACTCGGTTTTTCCTGATAAATACGCTTTCATACACTCCAGGTATGCCTCTGCCGGCACACCCCATTTACTATGAAACCACTCAGCTGCAATAGCTACTAATTCCGGCCGTTCTCTTAATGTTATAATTCTATAATTGTTCATATTGTTAATATCCTCCAATAATATGAAAGGCAGGCTAAAATAGCCCACCTTATCTCTAATTCTTAATCAAATTCAGCACTATTATATCTTAAAAATCCCACTTGCACTTTTCTTCACAACTTGCCAGATTTTCTCTTTCCTTCGCGAACGATTCTTTGAATACTTTTCTCCGAAAGTGAAAACTGCATGGCAAGACTGGCAATAGAACTACCACCTTGATATTTCTGGCTAATCTCGTGATTTCGCTGTATCAGATATTGTCTTGTATCAGTATGACTTCCCCACTCCTTTTTAGATGTGCTGGGAATATATATTGCTTTTCCATTTACATATTGCTGAATAGTTTCTATTAATTCTTTTGGCAGAATCTCTTCTGCTCTAATATAACTCATAGTATCCTCCTAAATATAATTTCTTAGGATTCATCTGAGCTTAACTATTCTTTTTATTTTAAGCTCAGACTACTGAGCAAAAACATATCTTTTTTTCATAAATAAAATGCCCCTTTCCTTTATTAAAAAGACTTCCCCAAGCAATTAACATCACCATTATTTAGTCCGCATTTTTTATAAAACTCTAGATTATCATTTATAGAAATAAGTTCTATTGTATGAATATCCTTTACTTTAAGTTGCTCTTCTAAGGCACTAAGCAGCTTACGCCCTACTCCTTTTCTCTTCCACTTTGGAGTAACAAAAATTTCTGAAACAAAGAACATATCATAGTCTGCATAAGGATCCACAAATCCCAAAAGACCACCTATAATTTCACCGTCTTCTACTGCAGCTAAACCCAGGGCTTCAAATCCACACAAAATGGACTGCACTCTTCTTACTGCCTTTTCCTGAACCCAAGCCTCATTCCAAGGCTCCTCTGAATATGCCTGTCCCATTACTCCGGCAAGCTCCTCGATATCATTATGATTAACTACTCTTATCTCCATTTATTTATCCTCCTGGCCTCGTATTACATAAAAGCGATACAATTCTTCTTTTTCATCATCAATATCTTTGTACATTTTCTTTTCTATTAAGTTGAAACCAGATTTCTCTGCTACTTTCCATGATGGTGTATTCGCATCGAGAATAGTTGCTATTATTTCAGACTCACTATATTGTTTAAAGAAAAACTGAACATATGCATTTATCGCCTCTGTCATATATCCTTTTTCCCTAAAAGGTGTTCCTATAAAATAACAAATACCAACCTTATCCACATCTTCATAATATGTAGAACCAACAGAGCCTATGACCTCTTCTGTTTCTTTTAGTATAACAGTGCAAGGTATATAATTTTCTCTTGGATTATCATTATTTGTTAATTTTAAAGCCTCTTCAATCCAATCATTGATCCACTCTGAACAATTAGCATTGTATGGCTATGAATGGGCTGAATCAACACGAAAACGAATTGCAGAGAGACAGCAAAGACTGAGACAATTCAATAAATAAAATGAACTGGACTTTGAGAAGTTCAGGTTTTTTTGTGAGTGAAAGGATGATTATAAATGATGAAGCAAAAAAAGCGACTAAATCAGAATAGGGTGCAGCGGGGAAAAGAAAGGAGCAATGATTTATGTTAAAGGGTTTGATGAAAGCGTTTAAATTTGCGATAGCCGGATGCATGGCGATCGGCCTATCCGCATATTTTCCGGAGCAGCAGATCAAAGAGATCAAGGCTACTGAAGCAAAAATAGAAATAGAAGAGAAATGGAGCGGAACAGTAAGTCCAACAACACCTAAAAATGATGGGAATACCTATCATATCTACACTGGTGAAGAACTTGCATGGATGGCAGAGCAAACACAGAATGGGTTTAGTTTTGAGGGTAAAACGATTGTTCTCGAAAATGATATTGACCTTGATTTCATTCCTTGGAATCCAATTGGTGTTAATAGATATCAGCCTTTCATGGGTATTTTTGATGGCAATGGAAAGGAAATATCGAATCTAATGCTATATTCTTACCCTTATGATAGTTATGTTGGCTTATTCGGCGTTACCAAAAATGGAACATTGAAAGATTTCTCTATTAAGAATGTAAAATTTCAAAACTCTAATAGTTCCTATAAAAATTTGGGGATTGTGAGCGCAGATACATTACAGTCTAAAATTATTAATGTTACGGTTGACAACGCAGTCATCACTAGTACGTCTACAAATATCGCACCTGTCGGTGGAATAACCTGTGTCTTGTCAAACAGTTCTTGGATTATTAACTGTACGATTAAAAATTCAACTCTGCAGGGAAGAAATCCCGGCGGGATCGTTTCAGATTGGGAACCGTTAAATGATGAAGCGATTTTTGGAAAGTTCGGACCTAGCGGCATTATTAACTGTGCTTCAATTAATAATCAGATACAGTTAACCTATCCCAAAAAAGATGAGTCGTTCGGCGGCGGCATTGTGGCCAATATAAACACAGCAATTACTGACACAAATAAGATCGGCGGTATGTATTTTTTAAATAATTATGCGACAGGAACTGTAAGTGTCGAAAAATCGACAAATTCAAATAGTGCAGCAATCGGTGGTTTAATCGGCGCTATCAAGGATAATTATTCCAATCCATTTTATTTAGCTAATTGTTATACGAGTTCAGTGATTACAAACAATTCTGATTCTTCTTCAAAAATGGGATCAATTATTGGCTATAATGCTAACTTACAGCTGCAAGTTGATAATGTGTACTATTCTGATATCAATAGTGATTTAAATCCTATTGGTGAAGATTTAGCTGATTTTTCCAAAAGAATGAATTACAAATCAGACGCAGATATGAAGAAAGAAGCTTTTGCTAATCTCATGAATGCAGGCATTGCTGCTTTGGATAGCAGTATTCTCCCATTAGCAGACGATGGCAAGCGCTATACATATAACAGCTGGTACGGAGCTGAGGGTGTTTCCCCGTCATTTATAGTGCCTGCGGTTACTGAAATTGAGATTTATCCGACTTTAATTGACAATAATCAGCAGATAGTCTATATCAATCAGGGCAGCAGTGCTCAGCTACACGCTGTTCTAAAACCTTATCGTTCAGATCGTGCGGCTTCTGCTTCATGGCGGGTTTCACCGGATACCAGCGGCGTGATTGTCGATGCTGATGGATTAGTTTCTGCTGGCAGCGCTTCTGCGGGAACTGAGGTTGATCTGATTGCCTCGTATGGCGAAATTACAAAAAGTATTAAAGTACGAATCCTTGAAAAGGATGCCATCACCTCATTGAGAATTAATTCGGCTGATAATTTAATGGTCGGTTCTACAAAACGGTTAAGTGTTACAACAACACCGGTTAATGCTGACCAATCATCCGTTAAATGGTACATCGATCTGAATCCTAACGGCTTAGAAAATCTTGTTTCCGAAAGTGAAACTGCTTCAATCGATTCAGATACGGGAACTATTAAAGGCTTAAAAGCCGGGCAGGTAACAGTTGTTGCTAAGATTGAAGGAACTTCGATCAGAGACAGCTATACAATGACGATTCAGGACACATCCTGGGATGGTGCATCAAGCCGTCAGCCGGAATTTTATGATAATGCTTATCACATTACCATGGCTAGTGAATTAAAGTGGCTTGCAGAAAGTACTCTTTATAATGGTAATAATTTTGCTGGAAAAATAATTTTGTTAGAGACTGATCTTTCAATGGGTGGTGATCTAGGATATAGCTGGGAGCCGATAGGGGATGAAGATACACCTTTTTCAGGTACTTTTAACGGACAAGGTTATATGATTAGTGATCTCAGTACAGATGACAGAAATGGACCAAACGGCTTATTTGGCAAGTTGGTGAATGCTGAAATCAGTAATTTAGTTCTTAATAAATTCAAAACAATTGATGGTGTAACGGAACGTTCTGGTGCATTAGCGGGTTGTGCGGAAAACACCGTTATTTCAAATATTACTGTACTTGATGCAAGTATTCATGCCCGTGGGACATCCGGTGGTTTGCTGGGAGAAGCATTTGAAAATGTTAAGATTGATCGGGTATCTGTATTGAATGCTTTCATAGAGGGAAAAACTGCTGGCGGATTATTAGGCAGAGGCAACGCATACAATACCAGCATTACAAACAGCTCCGTAACAGGCTCAATTAAAGACTACAGTTCGAATACAAATGTTTCGGTATCAATTGGCGGTTTAGTCGGTACAATTATTGGAATATCCAGACACGGTCTGGAATCAAGTGCTTCAACAGCCTTTACGATCCAAAATTCCTATGCGCATACAACACTTTCATCTACTTATAACAGCAGTTCAATATTACCGAGCTATACAGGTGGTTTGATAGGATCAGTTAACTCATATATCATAATGGAAAACAATTATTCAAGTACATCAATCACAAATCATTTGAACATTAACGCACCAGGCGGTATTATCGGCAATGCTGAGTCGAATGCTTCTTATTATATTTCAATTATAAATAATAGCTGGAATGAAGATGCGTCATTTAATAATACAAATGGTGAAATTGAGACAGTAAATAAAAAGGGTGTTGGTACACAAAAATCAATTGTTATCGGACAGACAACCTTAGAGGATATGATGCTGCGTCACTCAGAAGCATATATGACCTTAGATTCATCAAAAGACGATTCACTGGTAAATGATTTGAATGCTAATCTCCCTGAATCTGAAATTACGATGCGGTCTTGGACAAATACAGCTGGCTCTTATCCTGTACACACTGATGAAGAGTCATATACTGTAGTACTCAAAGACGATTATGTTCAGATGAGAAGAAATGAAGAATATCAGCTTGAACCGATACTTGTACCATTTATTTCAGGCAAAGAATTAAGCTATGAATATTATGTTCAATCAGGCAGTCCGACAATTACAGTGAACAGCAATGGCTTAATAAGTGTAAGTAAAGAAGCTATTACGCATCAAACAGCAATAATTGAAATGATAGCTAAGGAGAAGAACAAAGAAATAGCAAGAGATACAGTGTATGTGACCGTCTTAGCAGATGAGGCTGAAATAACAAGTATGAGTATTCATGATCCAGGTATAATCAAAACCGGCGATCAGGTTCAGTTCAGCGCAGAAATTGAGCCAGATACAGTAGATAGCAGTCAGCTTTACTGGCGGCTTAAAAAAGTGAGTGATATTGCTGAAATCAGCCATGACGGACTCTTTATTGCAAAACGAGCCGGCACGGTAACGGTGCAGGCTATTTTAAATGGTGTAATCGCAGAGCGAGTCATTACAGTCAAAGCAGGCACTAAATGGGATGGCATCACCATCGAAGAACCAGACAGCAGTGGCAACTATTTCTACATAACAAAGCCAAGTGAGCTGGCATGGATCGCTCAGCAAACGAATGCCGATCGGTATAACGGTTTTGAAGGCAAAACTATACTGCTTCAAAATGATATTGATTTGAATAATCAGAACTGGGCACCGATTGGTACGGGATTACTTATCGACGATACAAGAATCATTTTTAAAGGGAATTTTGATGGTAAGGGTCATACGATTAAGAATTTGTCTATTACTGAAGATACAGGGGCTGTTCAAATCGGACTATTTGGCATAATAGAAAATTCAATGATTCAAAATCTAATGATAGACACTGTTTATATTAATTGTGATACTATGGACGGTCTAAATGGTTTCGGAGCTGGTTCCTTATTTGGCTGGGCTAACAATAGTCATATAGCAAACATTAAGGTAACAAATGCTTTCCTTGATTTAGGAACAGCACCGGCAGAAACACCGATGCCAGGAGGAATCGGCGGTGATGTGAATAACGTTGAAATCATTAACTGCTCAGTAGTAGATTCAGTAATTGCAGGTAAAGAAAACAGTCTCGGCGGTATTATCGGTGAAGTAAGATCATCTTCTTTATATTTCAGTATGCAGAATTGCCATACCAAAAATGTTGTCATTCGTGATGGCCGCTTTACTGGCGGTCTAGTAGGATATATTGGTCAAACGACTGAAAGTACCCAACAAATTAATATTCAGAATTCATATGCAGATGTCACCTTTGAATTTACAGATAAATTCAGTATGATTCCCACTGTTGGTGCTATAGCTGGAACGATTGCAGTAGGTAAGGAAGTTCATTTTGATAATTTGTATGGTGTATCTAAATATATCAATTCATCCAATCGATCACTGATTGCAGGAGATATATTGGGCAAGAATAATATAAGTAATACAACTATGAACAATATTTATTATAATACAGAAACTTCTGGATTAAATAAAGCAATAGGAAGCGGAAATACGCCGGCCAGTACCAATGTATCAGGATTGAAAACCTCGGTTATGAAGGATGCGTCAGGCAGCTCCGGCAGTTTGACTGTTAAATTAAATAATTGGATAAAGAGTACAGCGGGTTCGTATAGTACATGGAGTGTGATGAATAATGATTATCCATCATTTGGCATTCCAGAGATTAAGAGCATAAAGGTATTACCTGAAATACGAGAAGTTTACCCAGGTGAGACACTTCGGCTTGAAAAAGAAATTCTGCCATTTGGAGCGAAGGACGTAGAGTTTAAATTTAAAAGTAATAACTCTAAAGTTACGGTCGATAATAATGGCTTAGTTAAGGTAAGCAGTGATTTTACTGCCACCTATGTAGCTGTTATAACCATGACACCTGTCGACAGCAAATATCCTTCTTCGACTTCAACCTTGATTGTTATGCCGCCTGCAGCTAAGATAGAATCGCTGTTCATCAACAAGCCAGATAAGGTGGAAATCGACCATATCTATACAATGAGTGCTGAATATTTACCTGAAGATGCCGATGTTTCACAGATTCGCTGGTCACTTGAAAAGGGTGAAACAGAAGCGGTCATTTCAGAAAAAGGTATTTTGGATACCGGGTCAACCGCTGGTACAGTCACAATCCGTGCTGAATCTAAGCAGGACAGTACCATATATGATGAAATCAGCTTGAATATTGAAGCTGAAAAAGATTTTGGTACTGTTTGGGATGGTACAACGGAAGTTGTCAATGCGGCAGATAATGTTATTCATATTCAAAATCCAAAACAGCTGGCCTATATTGCTCAGCAAACGAAAGCTGGCAAAACCTATGAAGGAGTGACTATATTCCTGGATGCGGATTTGGATCTGGGAAATGTTAATTGGATGCCAATCGGTAATATTACTTATCCTTTCAAAGGCAATTTTGAAGGGAATAATCACACAGTCAAGAATCTATCAATTAAGACAAATACAGGTGTTGATGATTTTGGATTATTTGGGTATTGTCAAAATTCTGTAATTCAAAATCTAACTGTAAATTCAGTCTATATAAAAGTCAATAAGTATACCGCTTCTTCCAGAATAGACGGTTATGGCAGTATTGTAGGTTTTGCTGATGGTATTCATTTAGAGAACATTCATGTCAGTGATATTTATATTGACTCCAGTTTAGCAGGAATGGTATCACTTACCGGCGGTTTAGTGGGTACTATTCGAGGGGCTGAACATAAAATAGCTAAAATCATGAATTGCTCTGTAAATAATTATTATACTATCAGTTATCCAAATAGCACCGGCGGCTTAGTGGGCGAGGTAGAATTAAGCAATATACCTTTTGAAATGAAAAATAGCTATTCTAAAAATGTTACGATCGTAGATGGGACTTATGCTGCAGGCTTAATTGGCTGGTTAGGGATTACCGATTCTTATTCTTTGGTAGAAAATTGCTATACTTCAAACTTAAAGGTTATTAATAATGGCAATACGTCTGGATTGTTATATGCTGTTCTATTAAGGAATGGTGATAAAATTACAAACAATTGTTATGGAGACGGATCTTATGAGAATAAGACAAATTCAGCTGTCGATTTATATGGCTTATTTGCAAGCGCCAGAGGAGCAACAGATTCTTGTTCTATTATATTTAATAATTGCTATTATCCTTCTGAATTTGCTGAATATGGCTCTGTAGAGTCAGTCATTGACTATTCGCTCATAAATACGGAAGGCTTGTCAGACAATGAATTCAGAAATAATGTCACACAGACTCCGAACCTCGTTAATAAACTGAATGATTGGGTGAAGGCACAGTCAAACAGCGATGACTACCTGACGTGGCGTGTGAATGAAAGCACACCGGATTTAGGTCCTAAATCATCGATTGTTTTAGATCAAAATGCATTGATATTGAAATCAAATGAAACAGCCGTGCTGAAAGCTGCGGTGGTTGGTCAGAATATAAATTCCATTGTTGCCTGGTCCAGCAGTCAGCCAAGCGTAGCGTCTATCGATGCCAACGGTAAAATTACGGCAAAAATTCCTGGCCGTGCAGTTATTACCGCAACTTCTCAGGATGGTCAAACGGCTCAGGCAAGCATAGAAGTAAAAGCATTGACAACCAGCGTTATTTTATCAATTGTTGATTCAAATCAAACAACTCAGCTTAAAGTGGGCGACAGTCTTGATTTACAAGCGGCCTTGCAGCCAATTGAAGAGGCACTTACTTGGAGCAGCAGCGACCCTGGAATATTAAGCGTAGAAATGAATGAGGAAAATGACCAGCTTGCGCATATTACTGCAATTAAAGCAGGCACAGCAACCATTAGTGCTGAAGCGGCCGGCGGTGCGAAAGGCTCAATGCAGTTTACAATCGGCAATCCGGTGACATCGGTATCAATTGAAGGCAATGTAACGATGGATCTTTCTCATCCGTCTCAAAAGCTGAAAGCAATTGTTAATGATGATGCGACAGATCCTCGGATCAGCTGGACAGTGAAGAAAAAAACAGATGAAATTTATACTGAAACGGAAGATGCAGAAATTACACAAGCAGGACAGTTAACAGTTAAAGCCTTAGGCAGCTATCGGGTAACAGCGGCCGCTGTGGATGGCACCGATAAAAAAGCTGAACTAAACATCGAGGTTGTACCGGCAGTTGTTGATACAGTTAAAATTATTCTGCCGGAAGGACAAAGCTATTTAAGCGGACAAATTGGTTCAATCATCGATTTAAACGCTGAAGTTACACCGAGCCTCGTCTTGCCGGAAGATGCCCAGCTTCATTATGAAAGCAGTGATCCTGACCGTTTTGAGATTATTGAAGCTGACGGACAGATAAAAGTAAAAATCAGCGAACAGGCGAAAATCGGTGATTTGGCACAGATCACATTAACATCAGGTATCGGTAAAGACAATACCGTCACTGATACGGTTACGGTGATGGTTGCATGGACTAAAGTAACAGGACTTACAATCATTAATGCCGATACTCTTGAAGCATATTCAGAAGGAAGTCCAACCGCTTTAGGAAAAGGCAGCATAGTTAAGCTTAAAGCCAAACCAACACCTGAATCAGCTACCAACCCATCAGTTACATGGCAGGTTGAAAATGTTGATGAATCAATACAGACACCATTGGCAGAAATTGATGAAAACGGTTATTTGACATTAAAAACACCGGGAGAAATTCGTGTTAGCGCTGCAAGTCTTGAGGATGGTACGATCGTTGCCAATGCACGGATCAGTATTATCGAGATATATCCAAGTTCCATCTCAATTCTTGAAGGCAGCAAGGAAATTGGCGTTGATCAGAATATCGATTATTTACAGCTGACAGTAAATTTTGAACCGCAAGTCACGTTTCAATGACGAGTTCGACTTTTTGGAAAATATCATCCGTCCCTCCTGTA
>OHAS01000049.1_pt1 | contig 74126 bp, 66 predicted proteins | sample 1577131 | NCBI WGS metagenome assembly OHAS01 (sample SAMEA3541566, study PRJEB24748) | human gut metagenome | biome: human gut; feature: human-associated habitat; material: faeces | place: China | collected 2012 | reverse complement strand
TTGAGGAATCTCAGTTCTTTTTGTCGTGATTATAATATCATATTTTTTATAATTTTACAAAACTTAGATAATCACGAAATGCAACATCATATCTACCTCATGAATTAAAAGCTAGGATTCATGCTGTTGAAACTTATAGAAATGGAAACTCAATTGAATATGTGTGTAGAAAATACCACATATCAAGAACTTCGCTATGGAGGTGGAATAAAAAATATAATGGTACTCCTGAATCATTAATGGATGCTTCTCATTGTCCTAAAACAAAACATCCTAATGCTCACACCGATGAAGAAATCAAATGGATTAAGGACTTAATAAGAAGAAATCCTCACATTACTCTATGTGAATTATGGATAAAATTAAAGAAAAATAAAGGTTATTCAAGACATATTGTTAGTTTATATTGTTTGTTGAAAAAAATCGGTTTTTATAACCAAGTTCTTATTAGTGGTACTTCAAAACGAGCTGTTAAACACTACAATACTCCTAAACAATTAGGAAAAAAATGGCAAATAGATGTTAAATATGTTCCTAATCAATGCAAAGCCAGGAATCTATCAGAAGATTTGAGATTTTATCAATATACTTGTATTGATGAAGCATCCCGTGAAATGTATTTATTTTGGTATACAGAACACACTCCTATTAATACTGTTGATTTTATTAAACGATGTATTCAATACTTTCATTATAAACCTAAAGAAATTCAAACTGATAATGGAACTGAATTTACTTATAACCAATCAAAAATAAAAGTAATACATCCTATGGATCAATTTTGCATAGCTAATAATATATATCATCATAAAATCAGACCTAGAACACCCAGACACAATGGAAAAGTTGAAAGAAGCCATAGGAATGACAACGAAAGATTTTATTCTTTTCTATCCTTTTATTCACTAGAAGACTTAAGATATCAAGGTAAACAATATCTAAAGAGATCCAATAATATTCCAATGCAAGTATTAAATTTTCTATCACCTATAGAAATGAGAAACAAATTATTAAATTCATAAAAAAACAACTCAGTTATTACTAAGTTATTTCCTATATATTTTTGTTTCACATCATTGACTAATATTCATTTAATTATTTTTATAATTCTAGATTATTACGATTTTTTGTTGGATATTTCTAATTAGCAATCTATTACTTAAACTCAGGACGTGTCCGAATATTAATCAATCTGGTGCCGATGAAGTAGACGTCTACAACTTTCGTTAACATTATTTTGTTAGTTTTTGTTCTTCATTAATAAATTTTAAATCCTTTCATATTTTTTTATCAAAAAAGAGGCGACAAAGACACTTAACCTATTTTTATGTCTTTGACACCTCTAATTTTTCTTAATTAAATATAATTTTTTATTTTCTTCACTAATTGTTTCATATGATAATTTATATTCATCTAACTGATTCATTAACTGATGAAATACATATACTAATCTTTGATCACCATGGTCTATTTTTGGATACATTTCTGTGATAAATCCAAAGTATAAATTCTTAAAATTTATACTATTCTTAACTGCATTATAAATTTTATCACTATTTTCTTCTAATGAATCTTGTAGAAAGACAACAGCTCCAAACTCATCGATTAATGGGGTACCATAACTATGCTGTTGATATAATCTTTTTACTGGGCTATATAAAAATCTATTATCATTTTCAATTGTCTTTGGAACAACAATTTCACTATTTTCTAAATACCCATATGCTCCATCAATACCATAATCATCTAATTCTGAATATAATACTTTTTTAGATAATAAATATGGATTATATTCCTTTAAATTTCTTGATAATGATAATGGTGCAGATTGTAATAATTCTAATATTCTTTCATAATTATTTGGATTAAATCCTTCTGATATCATATATTTTAACATTAATAAAGAATCTTTCTTTTCCATAATATCCCCCTTAAATTGAAGACTATTATATCAAAAAAATTATCAATGTCAATTTCTTTTTTAATAAACTTAATCATAGATACCGCCTTTCCATGATTTTTTCTTATAAAACGAAAAAATCAATCATTTCTGATTGATTGATTCTATATATCAAAGTTCGAATAGTTCGAACAGATTTTCTAGTGGTGGAGCTGAGGAGAATCGAACTCCTGTCCAAAACTAAGTCCTATAGAATCTCTACAAGTTTAGTTAACTAAACAATCTTACTATACCAAAAATTAGTTAACAAATGTTGATATAGCCAGTCTATAAAATTCATTACTACTATAGACATCATAGTAATATAACCTATTAAAATCGAGCCTCTAAAAAAGTCCATAGGTAAAACTTTTAAAGAAGCGCAAACGCTATATTGCTAATTAAGCAGCGTAAGCCATTGAATAATTGTTTCCAGTTATATTTAACTGATGCATTTAAAGATTGCCATCTACTTGCAATTCTATCACCATTAATCCTGTCGAAACCATAACAGCCCCAAGTTGTGTAGTAATTATACCACACATAATTATCTATTTCAATGGTAGAAAATACCACTAATACACATTTTTACTAGCTTTACTAAGTTGTCTTTTAATATCTCTTTCCTTTATACTTTCACGCTTATCATAATCTTTTTTACCCTTACATAAACCAAGTAAAACTTTAGCTCTATTCTTAACAAAATATATCTTTAAAGGAACTAATGTATAACCCTCTAACTTTATCTTATCACCAAGTTTACGAATCTCAGCCTTATGCATTAATAACTTTCTAGTCCTAGTTTCATCATGGTTAAAAATATTTCCTTCTTTATAATGACTAATAAACATATTAAGAAGAAATATTTCACCATTCCTAACAATGCCATAACTATCTTTAATATTAGCCTTGCCATCACGAATAGATTTAATCTCTGTACCCGTTAAAACAATACCACATTCATATTCTTCTTCAATAAAATAATCATGTCTAGCTACTCTATTTACTATTTCCACTGTAATCACTCTTTCCTATTCTGCTATCTCCGTGAATAGCTATATCCATATACTTATTATAATACATTTTATAATTTGGTAAAAGAGATTCCGTTAATTTCGAATAAGGATAAACTTTAAAATTACCGCGATAGCCCTTTTGATTATCGCTATAAGTATAAGTTAATTCACTACTAACATTATCAAGTATAATACTATTATTTTTCTTAATAACATCAACGGATACCATAAGTCCAGTTAGTTTTTCAATTCCTCTTTGACCAGATATAAAATTACCAAGTGAATAAATAACTAAAGTATTATCAATAAATTCAATAGGTTCTACAACATGAGGGTGATGTCCAATCACAATATCTACACCCAAACTAGCTAAATAAGAAGCAATTTCCTTCTGCTCGTTACTTGGAGAAAAAGAATACTCATCACCAAAATGCATAGATACCATTAACAAATCCACTCTATCTCTAACACTTTCAATATCATTTTTAACAGTTTCCTCATCATAACGGTTTAACAAATAAGTCTTTCCATCTGGAATACTAAGACCATTTGTCCAACAAGTATAAGATAAAAGTGCATACTTGATTCCATTTTTTTCTTTTACAATAAGCTTATTCCTATCTTCCATACTAGAGTAAGAACCAGAGACATAAACATCTTTCGTTTTCCAGTAACTAGTAGAATTTAAAATAGCTTGTTCCCCACGGTCTAAGGTATGATTATTAGCTAAAGATACCAAATTAAATCCAGCATCAACAAAAGCATCTCCTACTTCATAGGGAGAATTAAAGCGAGGATAACTAGATAATCCAAGTTCACTCCCTCCTAAAATAGATTCCTGATTATAAAAAGCTAAATCATAAGAAGAAATAATCGGTTTCATTTCCGATAACATAGAATAAAAATCATATTTGCCATTATGATAAGCATCATTATATACAGCACCATGAATTAAACCATCACCTACCATAACTAGTGATAGTCTAGTTTCCTTAGGAATCGTAGTATCCATATCACTAGATACATGATTCTTACTACTATAAACTAGAAAAATAGACAAAAAAAGAGTAACAACAAGTATCAAAACATTCTTAATTATTACTCTTTTCATATTATATCAACTCTATTTCTTCTTTATCTTTATCATGATCTTCTTCTACTTTTTTAACAATCTCAAAATCAATCGTTTCCTCTTCCTTAGAAGCTCTAATCACTTTTACGATAACTCTATCTCCCATTGCGTATCTAGTTTTTGTTTTTTCACCAGTTACACTCATACTTTTCTCATCATAATGGAAAAATTCTTTTAAATCAGCTAAACGACATAATCCTTCAATTAAATTATCTAACTGAACAAATATACCAAAGTTAGTAACACCAGATATCATTCCTTCAAATTCTTCTCCAATATGATCTTCCATATATTCAGCCATCTTCATATCATCAACTTCACGTTCACAATTAATACTAGCTCTTTCACGACTAGAAGCAATATCAGCAACAATTGGTAATTTTTCTTCCCAATGACTAATAGTTTCATTACTTAAATCATGTTGAAACAAGTAAGTTCGTAAAAGTCTATGAACAGTAGTATCTGGATATCTTCTAATAGGTGAAGTAAAATGAGTATAACATTTACTAGCAAGTCCATAATGTCCTAAATTTTCAGGTTTATAAACTGCTTTTTGCATACTACGAAGCAATAAACTAGATAAAATTTTAAATTCTTTTTTATCTTTTAAAAAGTTAAGTAATCCCTGTACTGCTTTAGGATTAGTATCTTTCATATTTCCTTTATAAACATAACCAAGTGTACCTATATAAGATAAAAAGTCATGAATTTTTTCTTCCTTTGGTACCTCATGAACACGATAAATAAATGGAAGTTCCATATAGAAAATATGAGTAGCAACACATTCATTTGCAATAATCATAAAGTCTTCTATCATGTTTTCACCAACGCCACGATCCCTTAGCACAATATCAATAGGGTGACATTTATCATCAACAATTATCTTAGCTTCATCTACATCAAAATCTAAGTACCCACGATTAATTTTACTTTTACGCAAAATCTTAGCTAACTCACTCATCATTCTTAAATCTTTTTCAAACTCTTCATAACCACTAGGTACGATATTATTTTCTAAAATACTATTAACATTTTTATAAGTCATCTTTTTACGTGATTTAATAAAACTCTCAAAAATATCATAGTTAACTATTTTACCAGTATGATCAATTTCCATAACACAAGAAATAGCTAAACGAATTTCTTCTTCATTTAAAGAACAGATACCATTAGAAAGTTGATGAGGTATCATAGGAATAACACGATCAACTAAATAAACACTAGTACCTCTATCCATAGCATTAACATCAAGTGCTGAGCCTTCTTTTACATAATAACTAACATCAGCAATATGAACACCTAATTCATAATTACCATTTTCAAGTTTTTGAATAGAAACAGCATCATCAATATCTTTAGTGTCATCACCATCTATCGTAAAAATTACTTTATCCGTTAAATCACGTCTTCCAATTTTATCTTCTTCACTAACCGAACTAGGTATATGTTTTAATTCTTCAATTACCTCATCTGGAAAAGTATCACTAATATTATACTTATAAACAATTGATAAAATATCAACACCAGGATCATTCTTATGACCTAAAATCTTTACAACTTCACCTTTATAAGTATTACCATCAACCTGTGATAGTAATCTAACTTGAACTTTATGCCCATCTACTGCTCCATGAATAAAATCAGGTTCAATAATAACATTCATTTTTAACTTATCTTCATCTAAAATCAAATGTCCAATCTTATCTTTTAAATAAAACTCACCAACCACAAACTTCAAATCACGGTCTAAAATTTTTAAAATTCTACCCTCTAACTTATTTTTTTCTTTTCTACCAGTAACTTCAGCTACTACTAAATCATTATGTAAAGCACCATTCATATTAGTAGCATCAATATATATATCTTCTTCATCAGGAATTTCAACAAAACCAAATCCCTTTCGATTAACTCTTAAAATACCCTTCTTCAAAGGGCTTCTATCAAAAGTCATATAATTACCTTTATTAGTTCTATAAATTGTATAATCAGAACACATTTTATTAACAGTATCTTCTAATATACGAAAATCATCACTTGTTTTTAATGCAAGTAAATGATCAATTTCTTGAATACTTAAAGCTTTATTTTTACGATTAAGTAATTCTAATATTTTATCTTCCAAGAATATCACCTGATTCCCTCTATTTATATTATAGGAAAAAAAAGAAAGATATACAATAAAAAAAAGAACCAAACAGGTTCCCTTTACACTTTTAAATAAATTCCATAATAAAACTAATAATAAAGAATGTCATACCAAGTACAAAAGTAATTCTAGTAATTACTAACTCACTACCTCTTTCCTTACGATTAGAAAATAAATCAGAGTTTCCACCACTAATAATTTGGGCGCCACTTTCAGCTTTATTACTCTGTAATAGTACTATGACAATTAATAAAATTGATATTATTAATAATACAGTTCGCATAGTATCCCTCCATAACTGAATATATTTTAGCATACAAAAGACAAGAAATCAACTTTTAAACAGATTGATTATAGCTTTTTTCGTGATTATTTTCAAAAATAAACTGTTTTTGATAGATTTTTACATACTTAGAAGAAACTTCTTGTCTATCAATAATATCAAAAAGATGATAAGTTTGGTTTTGATAAGTTGACAAAATAATAAAGTCCTGCATATGGGAATATATTTTTTCATAAAAATATTTATTATTATCATCCATTGTTCCCTTACAAATATTAGCTTTTGTAGTAACATCACTAATAGAATAACTGATATGATTTAATACCTTTAAACTGCTATCACCACCAATTACTTCAGAAAAAGGACCAACAGAAGTAATTTTACCACGAAAACTCTCAATTTCTTTTACACCATGAAAATGTATCATTCTGTTTTGTAAAGCTAAAAAGAAATCAATGGAAAAATCAGGTACATAAACTCCATAAACAAAACTAGTTGTATTTAAAGAAGTAGAAAAGTCATGTTCAATAGCGAATCCTTCAAACCAATTCTTATCAACATTTACATGAGCCTTACAAAGATGATAATGTTTTTTATTATCTTGAAAGAAAATAGATAAACATTTAACTTTCATGGTATCACCCCAGTTATAAATTTAATAAATAAATTGAAATATTTAAAATACCAGCAAACACTAACCACAATAAATATGGAATTTGTAAATAAGCACTAAGTTTAGAAATTTCATAAAATTTCTTAATCATAATAACGACAAATGCTATTAAAAGTAATATCCAAATAAATGATAATAAATAAAACTTAAAAACAAAGAACCAAACACTCCAAAACAGATTAATGACTAACTGAATTCCATAAATGAATAATGCATCATATTTATTAGAAGAATTACTCGTTACCACTATATAACTAGAAATTCCCATTAAAATGTAAAGAATAGTCCAAACAATAGGAAATAAAATACCAGATGGTGCAAAACTAGGTAATATAATTTCATAATAATCATTAAATGGAGCTGTTAAAAATCCAATAAAGCTTCCTAAAAAAACAGGAAGTAAAATACTAAGTAAAAGATATTTATAATTGATTTTCACCAATATCACCCAGTAAAGTATATGAAATGAATAAAATATTAATACTAGTAACTCTCAATATTATTAAATACCCACACTCTTTTTACGATTTCTAAAGCACCACTACCACAATATTTACAAGTTTTAACACCAGTATCAGTAATAGGAGCACCACAGTTAGGACAATTAAGACCTAGTAACTTTTCATGGTCATTAACTTGATTACTATCAATGATATAAACAAAATTAATTTTATAACGATCTTGAATCTTTTTTCGTCGCTTTTTGTCAGTTGTTAAATAGTATTCTAAACTAGTTTGAAAATTCATTGTCGCAATACCACTTTTATTTTCATAACTACTTAAAACTGTTTTATGAAAATGTATCTGTTCAAATTTAACATTTTTATTTTTATAATCCTCTATTCTATTTTTAACAAAAGAAATAGCCTTGCTATCACGATAAGGAAAATCATCTATTTGACCTGATTGAATAGTATAAAAAACATCTAAAACTGTCTTTTCTACCATACTTTTCATTTCATTTAAATTTACTTCAGGAAAATTTTTTAATATTCTATCTTTATAAACACTTTCCATTCCATAAACAGATTTAGGTATATTTTCTGCTTCCCACTCAGATTCTTCAATTACTTTATTAAGATCGGTAGTATTAAAATATCTTAATAGAAAAGCCTGAAAATTTTTCTTAAGAATAAAGTAAATAACTATCAGTATTAAAAGAATAATTAAAAAAATTATCATAGTACCACCTGACATTAGTATATGAAAAAAAGAACTATTTTTCAAGCTCTTCTTCAATTCTCATTAATTGATTATATTTACAAATTCTATCAGTTCTAGACATACTACCTGTTTTAATTTGTCCTAAATCAAGTCCAACTGCTAAATCAGCAATAGTAGTATCTTCCGTTTCACCACTTCTATGAGAAATAATAGTTTTATAACCATTTTTTCTAGCTAAATCAATAGTTTCAAGTGTTTCAGTAATAGTACCAATTTGGTTAACTTTTAATAAGATAGCATTACCTGCATGATGATCAATTCCCATTTGTAAACATTCTTTATTAGTAACAAATAAGTCATCACCAACTAATTGGATTTTATCACCAAGTCTACTAGTAATCTTACTAAATCCTTCCCAGTCATTTTCATCAACTGGATCTTCTATAGAAATAATAGGATATTTAGTAACTAATTCGCTATAAAAGTCGATAAGTTCATCAGTAGTTAAACTACGACCTTCACCAACTAAGTTATATTTACCAGTTTCTTTATCATAAAATTCACTTGCTGCAACATCAATAGCGATATTAACATCTTTTCCTGGAACATATCCTGCTTTATTAATTGCCTCCATGATAAGTTCAAAACCTTCACTATTAGATTGTAAGTCTGGAGCAAATCCACCCTCATCACCTACACCAGTAGCTAAACCTTTACTATTTAATACTTTCTTCAAGTTATGGAATACTTCAGCACCAATTCTAACACGGTCATGAATTGTATCAGCCATTGGAATAATCATAAACTCTTGGAAATCAAGTTTATTATCAGCGTGAGCACCACCATTAATAATATTCATCATAGGTCTAGGTAATGTAGTCCCATTTCCAATATAACGATAAAGTGGTAAACCTTTTTGATTAGCACTTGCCTTCATAGCAGCCATACTAATACCTAAAATAGCATTAGCCCCATATTTAGATTTAGTCTTAGTTCCATCAGCATTTATCATAGCATAATCAAGTTCTCTTTGATTTTCTGCATCCATTCCAATTACTAAATCACGAAGTGGCCCATTTACATTAGCTACAGCATTTAAAACACCTTTACCCATGAAACGAGTTCCACCATCACGCATTTCTAATGCTTCTCTTTCACCAGTTGATGCACCACTTGGTACTGCTGCACGACCTAAAGTACCATCCTCTAAGATAACATCTACTTCTACAGTAGGATTACCCCTTGAATCTAATATTTCTCTACCTTTTACATCAATAATTTTCATTTAGTATCATATCCTTTTCTATTTTATTAATTCCTGCACATATTTTTTAAACTCTGCTCCACGCTCTTCACATTCTTTATATTGATCCCATGAAGCACTAGCAGGACTAAGTAATATTATATCACCACTTTTACTAATATTCCATGCTGTTTCGAAAGCATCTTTTAAAAATTCATATTGGTAAGTTGGAATATTCATCTTATCACCGAATTCTTTAACACGACTTCTACAACTACCAATAGCTATAATTGCCTTTACATTTTCTACATAATCAGCTAATTCATTAAAATCCTGACCTCTTTCATAACCACCTAAAAATAAGATAGTTGGTTGTTTAAAAGAAGATAAAGCAATCTGACAGCATTTAATATTAGTAGCTTCTGTATCATTATAGAATTTTCTACCATCTACTTCTTCTACAAATTCTAAACGATGCTCTACTCCTCCAAAATCTTTCAAAACTGAACAAATAGATTCATTACTAACGCCTAGTTCTTTAACAACTAAAATAGCTGCCATAATATTTTCATAATTATGATTTCCTATTAATTTAATTTGATCTAAATCTACTATTTTCTCATCATAGTAATAAATAGAACCTTCTTTTATATAAGCACCATTAATTTGATTTTTACTAGAAAAATAACGAACTGTTGATTTGACATCTTTAGTAAGTAACATAGCTTCCGTATTTTCCATATTTGTAACTGCTATATCTTCTTTTGTCTGATTACTAAAAATACGACCCTTTACTTCTTTATAATGTTCATAAGTTTTCATAAACTCTAAATGTGCTTCACTAATATTTGTTAAAACCGCAATATTAGGGTGATATTCTTTAACATTTTCTAATTGTTGACAACTGATTTCATCAACAATAATATCATTTTCTTCCAATTTATCTAAGAAACTACATAATGGATAACCAATATTACCAGCTAAATGAACTCTTTTCCCATCCTCCTTTATAAAATTATAAATAAGTGTGGTAGTAGTAGTTTTTCCATTCGTACCAGTAATTCCTATTAACTTAATATTCTTATCTTTTGGTAATAATCTATAAGCAAGTTCTGTTTCATTCATAACTTCAATTCCTAAGTCCTTTGCTTTAACTACATAAGAATGATCAATTGGTACCCCAGGATTTTTTATCAAATATTGAAAGCTATTATCTAATAAATTATCAGGGTGACTTCCAAAAACAAACTCTACTCCTAAATCTTTTAATTCCTGTATTTTAGCACTATCATGTTTTTCTTCAGGCTTACCATCATTAATAATAACCTGATTATCTCTTTTCCTTAAAAGTTTAGCTACTTCATAACCGCTTCTAGCAAAACCAAGTATTAAAATTTTTTGATGTTCGAACATAAATAACCACCTTCAAATTAATTATACTATAAATAAAAGCAAAAATTATCTAAAAACCTACAAGTTTACACTATTATTTGAAAAAAAGGGTAAAATATGATATAATAACTTTCCTTGCAAAAAAGGGGGAATGTATTTTATGAAAATTATTACACTATCTGAAGAACAATTTAATGAATTTAGTTATCATCATAAATACAGTAATTTATATCAAACTATTCATTATGCTAAAATCATGCAACAAGAAGGATATAATTACCATTTATTAGGCTTTGTAAACAACAGTAATACAATTATTGGAGCTACCATGATACTATATAAGAAAATATTCTTAAATTATAAAATGGCATATGCCCCATTTGGATTCTTAATAGATTATTCAAACAGTGATTTAGTAGAAGAATTAACTTATAAATTAAAAAAATTATTGATAAAACAAAAGTTCATCTATCTCACTATTAATCCTAGAATTCATTGTTCAGAAAGAGATAAAAAAGGAAATATTGTTGCTTACAATCCTGAAATTAACGATATCATGGAAATACTTCAAAAAAATGGTTATATACATAAAGGGTTCAATAATTACTTTGAAAATAAAATGCCTCGTTGGAACGCTATTCTAAAACTAACAGCTTCTAATGAAAACTTATATAAAAATTTAAATAAGCAAACTAGAAACAAAATTAGTAAAGCAATTCGTTCAGGAATAGAAGTAGTAGAAGGTACTGAGGAAGATTTAGATATTTTATATGAATTTATTAAAAAGAAACATAATAAAAATTTAAAATACTATAAAAATATATTTAAAGAATATAAAGAAGATACCAAGATATACCTAGCTAAGATTAACACAGAAGCTTATGTAAGTAAAAGTAAAAATGCTTATGAAAATGAATTAGAAGAAAATGAAATATATAATACTGAACTACAAGAAGCTAGCAGAAAAGGAAAAGATATTACGAATATTATCAATAAAAAAATGGAATCTGATAAACGATTATCTTTATATCAAAGTAGTCTAATTCAAGCTAGTAATTTTTTTAGTAAATATCCAAATGGTTTAACGGTAGGTGGGTTACTTGCTATTAAATATCAAGATGGACTAAATCTAATTATTGAAGGATTTAATCAAAAGTATAGAAGCTTTAATCCAAACTATCTATTAAAATGGGAAGTTATTAAAGAGTTAAATAAAAATGGTTATAAATATTTCAACTTAAATGGCATCATTGGTGAATTTAAAGAAAAGAATAAATATTCTGGTTTAAATGAGATGAAATTAGGTTATAATGCCAGTGCTATCGAATATATAGGAGAATTCGACTTAATCATTAATAAAACAATATTTAATATATATCAAAAAAGAAAAGAAAAAAGAAAATAAATAGTATCAGCACTAATTATTTTCTTTTTATTTGACAAAAAAATCTCAAAATTAATTGAGATTTTTTGATTACATTCTATGAATTAAGCATCAATTTTGCTAACTGAACCAGCACCAACAGTACGTCCACCTTCACGGATAGAGAACTTAGTTCCTTGTTCAAGAGCAATTGGGTGAATTAATTCAACTGTCATGCTAACGTTATCACCTGGCATAACCATTTCAACACCAGCAGGAAGTGTAATAACACCTGTTACGTCTGTAGTTCTAAAATAGAATTGAGGACGATAGTTTGCGAAGAATGGAGTATGACGTCCACCTTCTTCTTTACTAAGAACGTAAACTTCAGCTTCGAACTTAGTATGTGGTGTAACTGATCCTGGTTTAGCAAGAACTTGACCACGTTCAACTTGTTCACGAGAAATACCACGAAGTAATACTCCAGCGTTATCTCCAGCTTGAGCAAAGTCTAATTGTTTACGGAACATTTCAATTCCTGTAACAACTGTTTTTTGAGTAGGTTTAATACCAACGATTTCTACTTCATCATTTAATTTTAATGTACCACGTTCAACACGTCCTGTAACAACAGTTCCACGACCAGTGATTGTGAATACATCTTCAATACTCATTAAGAATGGTTTGTCAGTATCACGAGTTGGAGTTGGAATCCATTCGTCTACAGCGTCCATTAATTGTTTAATAGATTCAACATATTTTGGATCTCCTTCAAGAGCTTTTAATGCTGAACCACGAATAATTGGAGTATCGTCACCTTCGAATCCGTATTCATTTAATAAATCACGAACTTCCATTTCAACTAACTCTAATAATTCTTCATCGTCAACCATATCACATTTGTTTAAGAATACTACCATTCTAGGTACTCCAACTTGACGAGCAAGTAAGATATGTTCACGAGTTTGAGCCATAGGTCCATCAGTAGCAGCAATAACTAAGATTGCTCCATCCATTTGAGCTGCACCTGTAATCATGTTCTTTACATAGTCAGCATGTCCTGGACAGTCAACGTGAGCATAATGACGTTTAGCAGTTTCATACTCAACGTGAGCAGTATTAATTGTAATACCTCTTTCTCTTTCTTCAGGAGCTTTGTCGATATCAGCGAAATCAACTGCAGATCCTAAAACTTTTGTAATAGCAGCTGTTGTAGTAGTTTTACCATGGTCAACGTGACCAATTGTTCCTACGTTAACATGTGGTTTTGAACGATCAAATTTTTCTTTTGCCATTTTAATTTCCTCCTTTTTTATTTACATCTTATATTTTATCTAACAATTGAACATTTTTCAACTGTTTTGATACTATTTTATCATTTATGACAAAATATTTATAACAACAAGGTGTATCAAATACACCCTGTTATTAATAACTTTTAATTACCGCTTTTTTTGATAATATCTTCAGCGATATTTTTTGGTACTTCTTCATAATGGTCAAATACCATAACGAAGTTTCCACGTCCTTGTGTATTAGAACGTAAACTTGTAGCATAACCAAACATTTCAGAAAGTGGTACCATTGCATCAAGTCTTACAGCATTTCCTTGTGATTCTTGACCAAGTGGACGTCCACGACGACTAGTTAAGTCTCCCATAACATTACCAAAATATTCATCTGGTGTAGTTACTTCAACTTTCATAATTGGTTCAAGAAGTACAGGTTTACATTTATTCTTAGCTTCTTTTAAAGCAAAGCTTGCTGCAATCTTAAATGCCATTTCGTTAGAGTCTACATCATGGTAAGAACCATCAAATAATGTGGCTTTAACATCAATCATAGGGTATCCTGCAAGTACACCAGTTTGAAGTGCTTCTTGTAATCCCTTATCAACAACTGGAATGTATTCACGAGGAACAACACCACCAACGATTGCATCAACAAATTCATATCCTTTATCAGGATTTGGTTCAAATTTAACCCATACGTGACCATATTGTCCACGGCCACCGGATTGTTTGATATATTTACCTTCACAATCAGCAGCTTGACGTAATGTTTCACGATAAGCAACTTGAGGTTTACCGATATTAGCTTCCACTTGGAATTCATCTTTCATACGAGTAACTAAAACATCTAAGTGAAGTTCTCCCATACCAGCAATAACAGTTTGACCTGTTTCTTGATCAGTATGTACTCTAAATGTTGGATCTTCTTCAGCTAATTTTTGTAAAGCAATTCCCATTTTTTCTTGATCTGCTTTTGTTTTTGGTTCAACAGCAACTTCAATAACTGGTTCTGGGAATTCCATAGATTCAAGAATAACTGGTTTCTTTTCATCACATAAAGTGTCTCCAGTAGTAGTATTCTTAAGTCCAACGATAGCTGCAATATCTCCAGTATATACATCAGATATTTCAGTTCTATTATTAGCATGCATTAATAATAAACGACCAACGCGTTCTTTTACATCTTTTGTAGAGTTTAATACATAAGAACCACTTGATAAGTGTCCAGAGTAAACTCTAAAGAATGTTAAACGACCAACGAATGGATCTGTCATAACCTTGAATGCTAAAGCACTAAATGGTTCACTATCAGATGGGTGTCTAACAGCTGGATTACCATCTAAATCTGTTCCTTCAATACTTGCAATATCAGTAGGAGATGGTAAATAGTCAATAACAGCATCAAGTAATAACTTAATACCCATATTTCCTAAAGCTGTACCACACATAACTGGGAAGAATTTAACATCAAGAGTTCCACGACGGATAGCTCTCTTAATCATATCAACGGTTACTTCTCCACCATCTAAGTAAGTATTCATTAACTCATCATCATATTCAGCAACTGCTTCAATAAGATCATTATGTTTCTCTTCAGCAATATCTTTAAGATCAGCTGGGATTTCGATTTCCTTAGCTTCTTCATCTTGTTTACCATCATATTCGTAAGCTTTCATAGTAACAAGATCGATTACACCATGGAATTCACTTTCAGCACCAATTGGCCATTCAATAGGTTTAGCGTTAACACCAAGACGAGATTTGATAGTACCTAAAGTATATTCAAAGTTAGCTCCCATCTTATCCATCTTATTAGCAAAGATAATACGAGGTACACTAAATTCAGTAGCCTGACGCCATACAGTTTCAGTTTGAGGTTCAACGCCTGCTTGTGAATCAAGTAAAGCAACAGCTCCATCTAGTACTCTTAAACTACGACTAACTTCAACAGTAAAGTCTACGTGACCTGGAGTATCGATGATATTCATACGGTAACCTTTCCAGTATGCAGTAGTTGCTGCAGAAGTAATAGTAATTCCACGTTCTTGCTCTTGTTTCATCCAATCCATTTGGCTAGCGCCATCATGTGTTTCACCAATTTTATGAATCTTTTTTGTATGGAATAATACACGTTCAGTGGTAGTTGTTTTACCAGCATCGATATGTGCCATAATTCCAAAATTTCTTGTTTTTTCTAACGACGTTTCACGAGCCATATATTAATCCTTTCCTACCAACGATAATGTGCAAATGCCTTATTAGCTTCTGCCATTCTGTGGGTATCTTCACGTTTTTTAACTGCTGCTCCAGTTCCATTTGAAGCATCAATAATTTCATTAGCAAGATTTTCAGCCATTCCTTTTCCGCCTCTTAATCTTGCATAATTAACTAACCAACGAAGACCTAATGCTTGACTTCTGTCAGCACTAACTTCCATAGGTACTTGATAGTTAGAACCACCAACACGACGAGATTTAACTTCAAGAAGTGGTTTAATATTTTCTAATGCTTTATTGAAAACATCTAGAGGATTTTCTCCAGTCTTCTCTTTGATAATATCAAAAGCATCATATAAAATCTTTTCAGCTTTTCCTCTTTTTCCACCAATCATCATACGATTAATTAATTTAGTAACAACTTTTGAATTGTATATAGGATCTGCTAAAACATCTCTTTTAACTGCTTGTCTTTTACGCATGATTATTTCCTCCCTTCATAATTTTCTTTCGTTTAATTTATTTTACTTTTTAGGTTTCTTAGCACCATATTTACTACGACCTTGTTTTCTGTCTTTAACTCCAGCAGTATCTAAGGTACCACGAATAACATGATAACGAACTCCGATTAAGTCCTTAACACGTCCACCACGAACTAACACAACGCTATGCTCTTGTAGATTATGTCCTTCACCAGGAATATAAGTATCAACTTCTTTTCCATTAGATAAACGAACACGAGCATATTTTCTTAAAGCTGAGTTTGGTTTCTTTGGTGTTTTTGTACCTACACGAGTACATACTCCACGTTTTTGTGGACTATTTAATTCAGTAGTTTTTCTTTGGATTGTATTAAGTCCAAATCCTAACACTGGAGATTTACTATTTCTTTTCTTATCAGTTCTATTTTTTCTGATTAATTGTTGCATTGTAGGCATAAATATCTCTCCTTTCTTTACACATAACCAGGTGTGTCATATTGCTAACTAAATTTAAGCTTTGTCAAAACAAAACCTAAATTTATCAGTAGCTATAATATAACATTAGTTTTTGTAAAAGTCAATTAAAAATTAACCAATTCCTAAATTAGAGGCACCAATACTAATTAAGATAATAGCAACAAAAAAAATAAGTAAAAATGCAAGTAATACACTAAGACCCCAACCACGATTATTTAAATGAAACATAATATCACCTCTAACGATAATATTATATGATAAATAAGAAAATTTTAAAAGACTAAATAAATAAAAACTTAAGCTAAAAAACTTGAATTTCATTTTCATATAATTTTTGATAATATAAATTATTTTTCAATAATTCATAATGATTTCCAACACCAACAATTTTTCCATCTTGTAAAACCATAATTTTATTACAGTCTTTAATAGTAGACAATCTATGAGCAATTATTAAAATTGTATAATCTTTAGAAATGGAATTAATGGATGATTGAATTTCACGCTGTGTAATATTATCAAGAGCACTAGTTGCTTCGTCAAATAAAATAATTTTACTTTTTTTAAGTAATGCACGAGCAATTGCAATTCTTTGTTTTTGTCCTCCCGATAAATTAACTCCACCCTCTCCCAAAATAGTATCATATTTATCAGGAAGGCTATCAATAAAGTCATCTATTCTAGCTAATTTACAAGCTTTCTTAATGTCCTTCATTGTTATATGATCACCAAGTAACATAAAATTTTCTTTAATTGAAAAATTAAAAAGATAAGGGTTTTGAGAAATAATAGAAATATGATTACGAATCGTATTACGGTCTAATGTATTAATATCAATATCATCAATAAAAATACTATTATCGCTTACATCATAATTCTTATTTAATAAATTAAAAATCGTACTTTTTCCACTACCAGAAGCACCAACAATAGCTACTGTATCGTTAGCCTCAATGTTAAAATTAATATCTTTTAATACCATTTTATCATCATATCCAAATGATACATTTTTAAACTCAATAGAACCATTAATATTTTTAAGACTAACATTTCCATATTGTTCAACTGGAAAACAATTATCGTCCATAATACTAAATATTCTGTCTTTTGCAACTTTATACTCAGTATAATATTCTTTAATTGAATTTATATTAGATATTAAACTAAATATTTCATATCGATACATATAGATAATAAGTAAATTGGTAACAGTTAATTTATTAGTACTAGCTAAATAAATTCCAATAAAAATTACTAAAAAACTTATTAAATATTCTATAGCTCCTGATAATTCCCAAATAAAATTATGCTGCATTTTTAATTTTGTATCATATTGATTGGATTGACTCATAGAATCTATTGCTATATTAGAAATAGATGGGATTATATTTAAAAGTTTAATATCTCTAATACCATGCATAACTTCATTTAAAATAGTAGTATTTCTATCTTGAATTTTACTGTAATCTCTTTGCAAGTATTCATACTTACTATATAGTTTTTTCTCAATAAAATATACTAAAACAACACCAATTAGATAAATAATACCCAAAATATAATTCAAGAAAAATACATATATTAAAATAACCAAATTAGTAATTAAAGCAAAAGCATTATATTGAACAACACTAAGCACCCTAGAAATACTAGCTGGATCATCTTTTAATTTTTGTTGAAATTCACCTGAACTTATTTTATCAAAATTAACTACTTTTAAACTAAAGATTCTATCTAATATATCTTTCCTCAAATAATATAGTATTTTTTCTTTAATTCCCATATAAATTTTATTATTTAAAAGATTAAAAACAATATTATTAATTGCATACAAAATATAAAAAATAGAAAACCAAATAGCTGATACATAATTTAACTGTGTAATACTAGTCACCAAATTAGCTTCTATTATAGGTCTTAGAATATCAGATCCAGACACTAGTAAAGTCGTTAATGCCAAAAGTATTATTCTACCTCTTACTTTACTAAAATATTTTTTCATACTCTTCTTAATAAGTCACACCACCCATATAACTATCTGTTTATAAGCTATATCAGCATTAAATATAAAATAAAAATAAAATTTAAGTTTTTCACAATTATATTCTTTAAATACGATTAATAACTACATAACTAACAGGTAGAAAAATTTATTTAAAATAGTAAATTAATATTTACTCTTTAATTAAAAATTATCTAAAATCTATGCTTAAATAAACAGTTACTTTATCATAAAAAACAATAACCCAAGTATTTCTATAACGCAAGCCAAAGTAATTACGATTAATAACTGACCAGGTACATGGGCAGCCTCATTTCGATATACTAATTTTTTTTGATATTGGTTAACTAAACTCTGTGCTTGTTCATCTGTATACCCTTTTTGTTTTAAACTTTCAAGTACAGCATTCATTAATACCAACTGATCCATATTACTAGGTAATACCACAATAATAGTACCATTCATATCTTCAGACATATAAGCACCATTTTCAGAAAAAGCAGTAATAATATCTTGATAATTTTCGTCCATTCCCATTTTTATATCATAATGATCACCATTAGATTTTACTGCCATTTTAAATTCTCCCGACTGTTCTAAAACATTTTCACCAATCATTTCCAAAGCCATTTTTAATTCAGGAGATATAGTATTTAAAATATCTGCATAAGAAACATTAGGATTATAACTATTTGCTAAATCATAAATTCTTTGCTCAAAAGCAGGATCTAATTGATTTCCATTTGATGGTATAGGAAAATCACCATAAATAATTTTAAAATTATTTTCTTCATACTTTTCTTTAATAAATTTCATATCCATATTAGTATTTAAAGAAAAATTAGGATTATTAGTAACTAATAAAATTGTCATCATAGTAACAAAATTCATAGCTTCTGGATTTTTACTAGAAGAATTAATTTGAACTGTGCCATCTTCATTAACATAAATAGATTTATTACTAGCAACTTCTTTTCTTTCTTCCTCTAAGGTACTATCTAGCATTTGACTATAACCAGATTGTTGCATAACATCATCAAGTTTATCAATAGATGTTTCCACTCCATTTTCTTTATCTATTATTTGATTTCTATTATGGTAATAATCAACAACCTCATCTACATTCTTTTCAAAATGGTAAACATCATTCTCATTCTGAATAGAGTTAACAATATCTTCAGTATTACCAGTAATATAAACACCAACATCATTAAGTTTATTAATATTTTCTGTTACCAAGTCATTTTTAATTTCAGAAACCTGTTGATTAGATTTTTCATGAATTTTTGTCTTTTCATCTACATACTCTTTAACAATATTTTCTAACAAAATAGATGACTTATATAAATCAGAATTGCCATCTAATTTTTCACATACTGCTATAAGTTCATCTTTTAGTTCTACATCAACATTATTTTGTTCCAAAAATTTATAAACTTCCTGTTTTAATTCATCAATCGTTTTTGAACCATTAACTCTAAAAAGATAAGCCTGTAAATAATCTTCTGCTTGCAACATGTGTTTTTGATTTTGTTCCAATTCATTTACATAATCATTTAACAAATATGCTTTCTCCATAATAAAACCTACCCTCTATTATAGATAATAACATACTTTTAAAAATCATAAAAGATGAAAAATGACTCAATTAACAACTAATATACAAAAAAAGAAGAGTCTACATAAACTCTTCTTCTAATGTTTCAAGTGGTTCTTCATCAGCAAATTGACTTGCTAAATCAAAATCAACATTTTTATATTTTTTAGCACCAGTTCCAGCAGGAATTAATTTACCAATAATAACATTTTCTTTTAATCCTTCTAGATGGTCAACTTTACCACGAATAGCAGCATCTGTTAAGATACGAGTTGTCTCTTGGAAACTTGCTGCAGATAAGAATGATTCTGTTTCAAGAGATGCTTTTGTGATACCTAATAGAACAGGGCGTCCACTAGCTGGCATCTTACCATTGATGATAGCTTCTTTATTAGCTTCTGTAAATGTTGAGAAGTCAATTAAAGCACCAGGTAAGAACTTAGTTCCTCCACCCTCAACAATACGAATCTTACTAATCATCTTACTAGCAATAACTTCAATATGCTTATCAGATATATCAACACCTTGACTACGGTAAGTATTTTGTACTTCTTTTAAGATATATTCTTGTGTAGTAAGTGGATCTGTCACAGCAAGTAATTCTTTAGGGCTAATAGCTCCTTCAGTTAATTTTTCACCAGCTACAACTTTAGAACCTTTTTCTACACGAAGTTTAGCTCCATAATTTGTAACATGTTCTTTTGTTTCAACGTCATTCTTAATAGAAATTCTGAATTTACCATGGTCTTCATCAATTTTAGTAACTGTACCATCGATTTCAGCAATAGTTGCTTTTCCTTTTGGAATACGAGCTTCGAATAACTCTTGTACACGAGGAAGACCTTGTGTAATATCTTCTCCACCAGCAACTCCACCAGTATGGAATGTTCTCATGGTTAACTGAGTACCAGGTTCACCAATAGATTGAGCAGCCATAACACCAATTGCTTCACCAACTTCAACTAAATTACCAGTAGCTAAGTTACGTCCATAACATTTTTGACATACACCATGTTTAGATGCACAAGTTAAAATTGTACGGATTTCTACTTCTTCAACACCACTAGCAACAATCTTATCAGCTAATTGCTCAGTAACAAAAGTTAATTTATCACAAATAACCTCTTTAGTTGTAGGATTAATTACTTTCTTATTAGTGTATCTACCAACAATTCTATCACGAAGTGATTCAATTACACTACCAGTCTTGTCATTAATAAATGCATGAACAACAACACCTTGGTCAGTACCACAATCTTCTTCACGAACAATGATATCTTGACTAACATCTACCAAACGACGAGTTAAGTAACCAGAATCGGCAGTCTTTAATGCGGTATCGGCACTACCTTTACGAGCACCGTGTGTACTTAAGAAGAACTCTGATACAGATAATCCTTCTTTGAATGAAGATAATACTGGGATTTCAACACTTTCTCCATTTGGTTTAGCCATTAAACCACGCATACCTGCAACTTGTGTAAAGTTAGAGATATTACCACGTGCTTTAGAGTGCATCATCATGAAGATTGGGTTATCTAAATCAGCATTAGCTTTTTCTTGAAGTTCTGCTTGAACTTTGTCTTTAGCAGCATTCCATGTTTCAACTACTTTTTCATATCTTTCTTGATCAGTAATTAAACCACGTTTATATTGTTTATTAATATTGTCAACAACTTTTTGAGCATCACGAACAATTTCAGGTTTCTTATCACTACTTACAACATCAGCCATAGATACTGTAATACCAGCTATTGTTGAATATTTGAATCCTAAGTCTTTTAACTTATCAAGCATAATAGAAGTCTCAGTTGTTTTATAACGCTTAAATACTTGGGCAATTACTTTCTCTAATACACCTTTAGCAAAAGGTTTAACAAGAGGCATATTAGCAACTACTTCAGGAATATTTTGTCCCATTTCAATAAAGTATTTATTTGGTGTAATATTTTGAATATTATCATCAGTTGGTTCATTAATAAATGGGAATGAATCAGGTAAAATTTCATTAAATTTAATCTTACCAACAGTAGTTACTAAATATTTTCCATGTTGTTCTTCTGTAAATAATTTATATTTAAAAGAATCAACTGGAATAACTATTCTTGTATGAAGAGTAATTTCTCTTCTTTCATAAGCCATTAAAGCTTCATTAGTATTTTTAAATAATCTTCCTTCACCTGGAAGTCCAGCTTTTTCCATAGTAATATAGTAGTTACCTAAAACCATATCCTGGCTTGGTGTAACAATAGGGTCACCTGATTTGGGATGTAAGATGTTATTAGCACCTAACATTAAAAGTCTAGCTTCTGCTTGAGCTTCTTCTGATAAAGGTACATGAACAGCCATCTGGTCACCATCGAAGTCTGCATTAAATGCAGTACAAACAAGTGGGTGTAAACGAATTGCTTTACCACCAATTAAGATTGGTTCAAATGCTTGAATACCAAGTCTATGAAGTGTAGGAGCACGGTTTAATAATACTGGGTGTTCTTTAATTACTTCTTCAACAACATCCCAAACAATAGGATCTTGATTTTCAATTAATCTCTTAGCAGCTTTAATATTATGTGCAATATCTTTACTTACTAAGCCATGAATAACATGAGGTTTAAATAATTCAAGTGCCATTTCCTTAGGAATACCACATTGATACATCTTAAGTGATGGACCAACAACAATAACGCTACGGCCAGAATAGTCAACACGCTTACCTAATAAATTTTGACGGAAACGTCCTTGTTTACCTTTTAACATACTAGAAAGTGATTTTAAAGGTCTATTTCCAGCACCAGTTACACTTCTACCACGACGTCCGTTATCAAATAAAGCATCTACTGCTTCCTGTAACATACGCTTTTCATTTTGAATAATGATAGATGGAGCACCTAAATCAATTAATTTCTTTAAACGATTATTACGGTTAATAACACGACGATATAAATCATTTAAATCACTAGTAGCAAATCTACCACCATCAAGTTGAATCATTGGTCTAAGTTCAGGTGGAATAACTGGAATACAATCTAGAATCATCCATTCAGGTTTATTACCAGATTTATGGAATGCATCAAGAACATCAATTCTCTTAAGTAATCTTGTTCTTTTTTGTCCTTGAGCATCTTCTAATTCTTTTGTAATTTCTTCTAATTCTTTTTCAATATCAACTTTCTTTAATAACTCTTTAATTGCTTCAGCACCCATACCAACTTTGAAAGTATTTCCATATTTTTCATAGTAAGCACGGTATTCTTTTTCAGATAAAGTTTGTTTATTTTCAAGTGGAGTATTTCCTTTATCGATAACAACATAACTAACAAAGTATAATACTTCTTCCAAATCTCTTGGACTCATATCAAGTACAAGACCCATACGAGATGGAACACCCTTAAAGAACCAAATATGAGATACTGGAGTAGCAAGTTCAATATGACCCATTCTCTCACGTCTTACCTTGCTACGAGTAACCTCAACTCCACAACGATCACAAACTATATTCTTATAACGTACTCTCTTATACTTACCACAAGCACATTCGAAATCTTTAGTAGGTCCAAAAATCTTTTCACAGAATAATCCATCACGTTCTGGTCTTAAAGTACGATAGTTAATAGTTTCTGGTTTTTTAACCTCACCATAACTCCACTCACGAATTTTTTCAGGAGATGCAATACCAATTTTTAAAGCTTCAAATTTATCAACTGCTATCATATTATTCATCTCCTTCCATTAAATCTTTTTCAATCATTTCTTCATCAAAGTCGAAATCATCATTAAATTCATCATCTTCATCAGATTCATAACTACTATCTTCATCATCAACATCATCATCTGTAATTAATGGTGCATCTATTTCATTTTCATTTGTATTGAATTCATCTTTATACTCATCTTGTTCAATTTCTTTTAAATCAAGTTCATGTCCTTCATCATCAATAATAGAAATATCAAGTCCTAAAGCTTGGAATTCTTTCATTAATACTCTAAATGATTCTGGCATACCAGCTTGATCAATTTCTTCACCTTTTACAATAGATTCATATACTTTGACACGTCCAAGTACATCATCAGACTTATAAGTAATGATTTCTTGTAATGTATGAGCTGCACCATATGCCTCTAATGCCCAAACTTCCATTTCACCAAATCTCTGTCCACCAAATTGAGCTTTACCACCAAGAGGTTGTTGTGTAACTAATGAGTAAGGTCCAGTAGAACGAGCATGAAGTTTATCATCAACCATGTGGTGTAGTTTAATCATATACATAACACCAACTGATATACGATTATCAAATGGTTCACCAGTACGACCATTATAAAGAATAGTCTTACCATCTTCATCCATTCCAGCTTCCTTCATCATATCAATAATATCTTGGTTAGAAGCACCATCAAATACTGGAGTAGCAAAATGAACATTTAATTTCTTAGCAGCCATACCTAAGTGTAACTCTAGAATTTGTCCAATATTCATACGGCTTGGTACACCTTGTGGATTTAACATAATATCAACTGGAGTACCATCTGGTAAGAATGGCATATCTTCGCTAGGTAAAATCAATGAAATAACACCTTTGTTACCATGACGTCCAGACATTTTATCACCAATTTGAATCTTACGCTTTTGAGCAATATATACACGAATTACTTTACTTACACCAGCTGGTAATTCATCATTATCTTTTCTTGAATAAATTTTAACATCATGAACGATACCTTCTCCACCATGTGGAACACGTAAAGATGTATCACGAACTTCACGAGTTTTTTCTCCAAAGATAGCATGTAATAATTTTTCTTCACTTGTTAATTCAGCCATTCCTTTTGGAGTAACTTTACCAACTAAGATATCTCCTTCATGTACTTCAGTACCAATAATAACGATACCATTTTCATCAAGGTTCTTACGAGCATCATCACCAACATTAGGAATATCACGAGTAATTTCTTCAGGTCCTAACTTAGTCTCACGACATTGCATTTGATAATCTTCAATATGAATAGAAGTATAAACATCATCTCTTACTAATTTTTCATTTAAGATAACAGCATCTTCATAGTTATAACCATCAAAAGTCATAAATGCTACTACGACATTCTTACCTAAAGCAAGTTCACCTTTATCCATACTAGGTCCATCAGCAATAACATGTCCACGTTCTACTTGATCACCTACATGAACAACTGGTCTATGATGATAACATGAATCCTGGTTGGACTCCTCAAAGTTTGCTAAATAATAAGTATCTTTTCCTGTTTTATTTTTAATAACAATTTGTTTAGCATCAACATATTCAACAATACCATCAGCTTTTGCTAAAATAGCGGCTCCACTATCACGAGCGGCAATATATTCAACACCAGTACCAACTAAAGGAGCTTCTGCTTTTAATAATGGTACAGATTGACGTTGCATGTTAGCACCCATTAAAGCACGAGTAGCATCATCATGTTCCAAGAATGGAATACAACTTGTTGTAACAGCTACTACTTGTTGTGGACTAACATCAATATAATCTACTTGTTCTGGTTTAACTAAGATAGTATCTCCTCTAAATCTAGCAGAAACTAACTTATCTGTCATAATATTTTCATCATTAGTAGATACAGTGGATTCAGAAATAATAACATCATTTTCTTCATCAGCTGTTAAATAATCTACTTGTTCAGTAATCTTACAGTTTTCAACTTTACGATATGGAGTCATAATAAATCCATATTCATCTACTTTAGCATAACTTGCTAAAGAGGTAATAAGTCCAATGTTAGCACCTTCTGGAGATTCAATAGGACAGATTCTACCATAGTGAGAAGGATTAACGTCACGTACTTCCATACCAGCTCTATCTCTAGATAATCCACCAGGTCCTAATGCTGATAAACGACGCTTATTAGTAAGCTCACTAATTGGGTTAATTTGGTCCATAAATTGAGATAATTGGCTAGAACCAAAGAATTCTTTCATAGCAGCAGTAACTGGTCTAATATTAATTAATGTTTTAGGAGTTACTTCTTCCATCTCTTGAGTAGTCATTCTTTCACGAATAACTCTTTCCATACGACTAACACCAATTCTAAATTGATTTTGTAATAATTCACCAACTTGACGAATACGACGATTTCCTAAATGGTCAATTTCATCATAATTACCAACACCATTTAATAAACATAAATAATATGATACAGATGCATAAACATCAGAAATAGTAAGTCTTTTAACTTCAAGTGTTTGATCATTTCCAATAACTGTAATAATTTCTTTTTTATTATTAGGATTATAAATTTTAATTTCTTGAATTAATTTATAATTGTCTAATTCTTCATTAATTTTTGCTTCTCTTACTCCATAACCATCTTCTAATAATGGTCTTAAAGTATCAAGAACATCTTTAGTAAGTAAAGTACCTTTTTCAATAATTACTTCGCCATTTACTTTAATATCTTCTGCTAAAGTTTGATTAAGTAAACGATCAATTACATTAAGTTTACGATTGAATTTATAACGACCAACTTTAGCTAAATCATAACGGAATTCATCAAAAAATCTAGTAATAATTTGGTTCTTTGAAGAATCCAAAGTAGCTGGTTCACCTGGTCTTAATTTTTCATAAATTTCAATTAATGCTTCATCAGTATTTTTAGTAGAATCTTTTGCTATAGTATTTTCAATATATTCACTTTTACCAAACATTTCACGAATATCATCATCACTAGACAAGCCAAAAGCACGCAACAATGTTGTCAAAGTTACCTTTCTAGTACGATCAATTCTTACATATAATACATCTCTGGCATCAGTTTCAAACTCAAGCCAAGTACCACGTGTAGGAATAATTTGAGAAGTAATTAATTCTCTACCGTTTTTATCGATTTCACGATTAAAATATACACTTGGAGAACGCACTAATTGACTAATAATAACACGTTCAGCACCATTGATAATGAACGTACCACTATCTGTCATAATAGGCATATCACCTAAGAATATTTCTTGTTCCTTTACTTCTCCTGTTTCATGATTAAAAAGTCTAACATCAACCTTAAGTGGAGCAGAATAAGTTGTTTCCCTATCTTTACATTCTTTAATAGAAAATCTTGGTTCATCAAAATGATAATCACCAAACTCTAGAGATAGAGTACCAGAAAAATTTTCTACGGGGAATAAGTCCTCAAATACCTCTTTAATACCATTAGTAATAAAGTCTTGGTATGATTTTGTTTGGATTTCTAGTAAATCCTTTAATTCGTAAGTATTTCTAATTCTAGAAAAGCTTCTTCTTTGGCGATAGTCACCACAATTAATTATCTTATATGCCACTAAAATTCACCCCTATACATAATAATCAAAGAACATATTTATTAAAAATAATACGTTGCCAATTTATATTATTAGCATAAAATCCGCAACAAGTCAACGAATTTCACACTTTATTACAAAAAAACCTTTATTTTTTTCTAAAACAGTAACTTTATACTCTTTTTCTAAATCTTTTACTAATGATTTAGCACCTTGGTCTTTATGAATAACTAAAAATAGTTTACCATCACTTGTTAAATAATCTTTCGCATGAAACAAAATTTCATAAACTATTTTTTTACCAGCTCTAATTGGTGGATTCGTAATAATAGTTTGAAATTTATCATGTATATTTTCATAACAGTTACTTTCTATAATATGAATATCTACATTATTTTCTTTTATATTCATTTTTGCTAGATGTAAAGCCCTTTTGTTAATATCACACATGGTAACAGGATTTCCTGTAACTTTAGATGCAAAAATTCCAATCGGACCATAGCCACAACCAACATCTAAAATATTACCAGTTACTTCCTTCCAAGGAATAGAAGTCAATAACAGTTTAGTTCCATAATCCAAATGTTCTTTACAAAAAACCCCATTATCAGAATAAAAAATCATTCTATAATTCAAGACATCGACATCAAATTTTCTAATTTCACTTTTTAAATCAACATTATCAAAATATTGGGCCAAAAGTATCACCTCAAAAAAATAAAAGAACCAACTATCAACAAAAAACAGTTAGTTCTCCTTTCGTATCTATATAATACAACACAAGTAAATTTTTTTCAAGCAATTTTTTCAATATTGCGAAACTATGTAAAATATGCTATAATAGCACACATTATGCAGGAAGGAGTAAATAAAATGAATAGTGAATTATTAACAGAAGAAGAAGTAAGAGAATATATTGAAAGTGAACTTGATTATTTAAACTTAGATGAAACTATGTTTAATCAATATGTAAAGTTTATTATGAAAATTGATAGATTTAGAAAATGTAATGTAAAAACTAAAATTTATAATGTAAATGGAACTGTTGCATTCTTTGAAGAAAAATTCAGTCAACTATATGACTTATTTTTAAAAGAAGGATATGATAAAGAAACCAGTCTAGAACTAACAAAAAATGCCATCTTGCGTTCTGATAGAAAAAATTTTATTACAGATTTAAATTTAATGAGAATGCTAGGCTTTGAAGAAAAAATGATAAAAGAAAGATTTTCTTTATATAATAGGCATCCTGAAAAGGTACATGCAAAGAAATGCTTTTTTATAGAAATTAAATATCAAGATACAGATAAAGGAATCATAACAGATTTATTTAAAATTAGTGATAAAGATTTCGAAAAGAAATTTCAGACAAACATTGTTCAATTATTAAAAAAATACCCATTAACAGAAGAAACAAAAGATGTTTGGAAAATACTCGCTAATTTAACAGATGTTGAATTATATAACGAATATCATTTAACAAGAAAAGAAATAGCAGATATTTATCCAACAACAAAAGAAGAATTAAAAGTATTAGTTTTTATAGCCAAATTAGATGATGAAAAAATCTTATCAAAATATGGAATAACTAGAAAAGAACTCTTAGAAAAGCGTCCATTAAATAAATCTACACTAACTGCCTTAAAGACTATTTTGTTAACATCAGAAAAAACAATCCAAAATGCTTTCCACCAGTCAAAAGATGAAGTTCTTCATTTAAGAACAATTACTGTTGAAATGATAAACGACGCTAATCAAAAAATTCGTATGCAACGTGCCAAACCTTGTAGTAAAGAAGAAATTATGCAAATGTTTATACAAAAGAAAAAAGGAACTAACCCAAACGGATAGTTCCTTTTATATTGAATTTATTTTACTTAAATTCAACAGTAGCTCCAGCTTCTTCAAGCTTAGCTTTGATTTCATTAGCTTCATCTTTAGAAATGTTTTCTTTTACAACACCATTGTTATCAACGATATCTTTAGATTCTTTTAATCCTAATCCAGTAATTTCACGAACTACTTTGATAACACCAACTTTAGCAGCTCCACCATCAGCGATTACTACTGATACTGTAGAACTTCCTTCGTCTTCGCTAGCTCCGCCAGCAACAGGTGCAGCTACTGCAACAGCAGATGGATCAACACCAAATTCTTCTTTCATTGCATCTACTAATTCTTTAATTTCTAAAAGACTCATTTCTTTTAAACTTTCGATAAAGCTTTCTTTTGTTAATTTAGCCATTTTAATTTCCTCCTTAAATTTTTAATAATTAATTTTCTTCTTTTTGTTTAGCATATAAATCTAAGCTGATTGATAAATCTCTTGGTATACCAATTAATGCACCAGCTAACATAGTAAGTAGTCCTTCTCTTGATGGAATCTTTGCAAGTTCAGCAAGTTCTGCTTGGCTTGTTAATTCTCCATCTACAATCCCTACTTTTAAAACTAATGCTGGGTGAGTTTTAGCAAAATCAGTTAAAACCTTAATTGGAGCAATTGCATCATTACCATAAGCAAAAGCACTTGGTCCTTCTAAACTAGTATTAACATCAATGTTTAAATCATTAAATGCTCTAGCCATTAAAGTATTTTTGTATACTTTATAATCAGCACCAGTATCACGAAGTTTAACTCTTAATTCTTTAGATTCGTTATCAGTAAGACCACGATAATCAAATAATACAACAGTAGTAGCTTCTTGAACTTTAGCTTTTACTTCATCAATAATTTCTTGTTTCTTAGCAAGAATATTAACATTTGCCACCATTACACCTCCTCATAATTTTTAATTTAGGGTTGCCACATAAAAAGTCCCTGGTTACCCAAGGACTTTTTTAAACTTTATATTAAAGTCCTCGGCAGGATTTATTTATATACCTGCTGTCTATGGCACCAATAAATTACTAATATTATATATTACCAATTACTATTTGTCAAAAGAATTTACTAAAATTTTAATTCCAGGACCCATAGTAGTTGTAATAGCGATATTCTTAACATAATCACCTTTTACTGTAGCAGGTTTAACTTTAAGAATAGTAGCCATAAATGCATTAAGATTTTCTAGTAATTGTTCTTCTGTAAAAGAAGATTTACCAATAATACCATGTACATTTCCAAAACTATCAGTTCTATATTCAACACGACCAGCTTTAACTTCATTAACTGCTTTAGTAACGTCCATTGTTACAGTACCAGTCTTAGGATTTGGCATTAATCCTTTAGGACCTAAAACTTTACCTAATTTTCCTAATAAAGGCATCATATCAGGAGTAGCAATCATAACATCAAAATCGAACCAATTTTCTTTTTCGATTTTTCCTAACATGTCAACATCGCCAACATAATCAGCACCAGCTTCTTTTGCTTTAGTAGCATTTTCACCTTTAGCAATAACTAATACCTTTTTAGTTTTTCCTGTACCATGAGGTAAAACGATAGCTCCTCTTAATTGTTGATCAGCCTTTTTTGTGTCTAAGTTAAGTCTTACAGCTACTTCTACAGTAGAGTCAAACTTACTAACTGAAGTTTCTTTTGCTAATTTTACAGCTTCTTCTTTAGAATATGCTTTATTCTTTTCAATTTTTTCGCAAGCTGCAACATACTTCTTTCCTCTTTGTTTCACTTTAATTCCTCCTTATGTGGTTTATTTCGATAATCTCGAAAATACGGATTTTTTTAGGAGTGCGGATCCTCCCACATAGTAATAAATAAGTATTTATTAATCTACTACTTTGATTCCCATGTTACGAGCAGTTCCTTCAACAATTTTCATTGCTTCTTCAACTGTGTAAGCATTTAAATCAGGTAATTTCGTTTCTGCAATTTCTGTTAATTGAGCTTTTGTAATTGTACCAACAGTTTCGTTAGAACCTTTACTAGCACCTTTTTTAACATTAGCTGCTTTCATTAATAAGAATGCAGCTGGTGGAGTCTTAATTACGAAATCAAAACTTCTATCATCATAGATTGAAATTTCAACTGGTAAAATATCTCCCATTTTTTCTCTTGTTGCATCATTGTACTTAGTACAAAAATCTTGTAAATTAATTCCTGCAGGTCCTAAAACTGTTCCAACTGGTGGAGCAGGTGTAGCTTTACCAGCAGCAATTTGTAATTTGATTTTCTTAACAACTTCTTTTGCCACGAAAAACACCTCCTATAATTTTTTGTCTTCGTGAGTGGTTCAAATAGCTATCCGCTTACCATAAGTATATGGTATTTAGCCTTGCTTCCCACTAATCGAATTTATCTATATAAACATATAGCCCCTAAATAATATCATTAAACCCTGTAAAAATCAAGTAATTTTTCTTATTTTTCACTCGGATTAACGCCAAAATAAACATTTGTTAGTCTTTCTATCAAACTGACATCTATTTTTTTACTATGGACACTTTCCATAAAGCCAAATTCAACATATTCATTACACTTATCATTAACTAAATCACTAGAAATATGAAAAATATTACTAGCAAATATAATATTTTCATCTGATAACTTATTTTTAATTAAAAATTCACACAACTCATAATCATATGGAAAGTCAAAAGTATGCATAATAATATCATTTAATTTAGAATCATTATACTTAGCTAGTTCCAAACTCATCGCTTTCCTAGCTTTATTATCTTTCTTTTCTATATCTAATAAACAGTACTTATAAGATAGATTTTTAAGTTGTGCATACATATCTTTCGTTATTTTCATAAAACTATGCCATTTCTATTTCAGACATACCAACTTCAACAGAAGTTTCTTGTCCAAATAAATCTACAAGTAGCATAATTTTTTGATTAGCAGCATCAACAGAATCAATTGTACCAAACATTCCAGAGAATGGTCCACTAACAATTTTAACCTTGCTTCCTACTTCTAATTCTTTGTTGACATCTAATCTACTCATACCCATATTATTTAAAATATTATCAACTTCATAAGGTTGAAGTGGCGTTGGTTTAGCTCCCTTTCCACTAGAACCAATAAATCCTGTAACACCAGGTGTATTACGAACAACATACCAAGCTTCGTCACTCATAACCATTTCAACCAAAATATAACCTGGGAACATTTTTTTAATTTTTTCTTTTGTTTGTCCATCTTTTTCTTCAATGATTTTTTGTTCTGGAACAATTACTCTAAAAATATAATCTTTCATATCCATGCTTTGAGCACGCATTTCAAGTTTTTCTTTTACTTTGTTTTCATGTCCAGAATAAGTATTTACTACATACCATTGTTTATCCATCACTATACACCTGCCTTTAATAATGCAATAATTAAATCTATTAAATAGAAAAATACTGCAAAGAATACTATAAATATAATAGTTGCAATTGAATATTTAACCATGTCTTTTTTAGAAGGCCATTTTACTTTTGACATTTCACTCTTTACTTCTTTAAAGAATGTAACAACTTTAGAATGTTTTTTCTTATTCGTCTTTTTACTTTTTACTGATTTCTTTTGTGGTTTCTTCTTACTATCTTTAGAATCAACCTTTTTCTGTGTCTTTTCTTCTTTTTTAATCTTAGCAAGTTCTTCATCAACATCGATAACTTCTCTTGTGTCTTTTACAACCTTTGCCATATACCCACCTAACCTTTTTTATCAAAATAAAAACACCTTTTCGTGTTCACCAATAAATTAGCACAAAAAGGTAATAAAGTCAATAACTATGAGAAATAAAATATAACTCCAATTAAGATAACCATTAATGATGCAACAACTGTCATCAAAAAGAAAGTATGTCCAAAAGCTGCTTCATCTTTATTTGCAAACATTTTACCAGCTTCTGTTGCTTTCATATAGGCTAAATTCGAAGAATGCCCTTTGCCATCTTGATTTTTATTTTTATTAATAACATAATCAGAATAATAAGAAATAGTACCATCTACTAAAACAGACCTATAATACTCTCTATCTTCTTGAGGGTACCAAAAGGAAAAACTATCAAAGTTATTTCTAACAAATTCAGGTGATATTAATGTTGTAGTAGGATTATCAGAATATAGCCAAAGAGCTACCATAGACATCCAAGTTAAGTTATGTAAAATTGCCTGTTCTTTATTATCAGCAACAACACTAGTAATCGGCATAATTTTATTTTCATCAAATTCGTAAATACCATTTTCAAAATAAATATTATTAACATCAAAATTTCTAACCATATAATTATTTTTATGTAGTTGTTTTAACATCATATCCATTAAAACTAACGCTACTTGTTTCTGAGAAACGGTATCACTTTTTAAATTTGTATTAATTAAACTTACCTTTGCCATAGCACCACCTAGTATAATTATATCATCTAAATTTCTTTTTTCAATGACATAAAATAAAAATCTAGACTTTTATATCTTTCAAATTTTGCTTAAGCTGTTTCCTAATTCGAAATAGATAATTTGTAACATTTTTAAGTGGATAATCTAATAAAGATGCGATATCACAGTTTGAAAAACCATTCATCTTTAATTCTAAAATACAAGAATGAGGAAAATCTAGTGACAAAATAAAATCATGAATAATATTTTCGGTTTCATTTTCTTCCACCAATAACTGTGGTAATACTTCATTTTTATCTTCAGTAATATCAATCAAATAACATTCATTATTTTTATTAACCGGCGTATATAAAGAAATTGCCTGATTTAAACATTTATGTTTCGTAGAACTTTTAGCTGTTAAAACATTTAAAATCCTATTTTTCATAGATACAATTGCATATGTATAAAATAAAACATTATTATCAGAATTATAATTTTTAACAGCACTAGAAAGTCCTACATACGCTTCTTGAATTAAATCTTCTAATTCAAGACCATACTGTTTTGCTTCCTTTTGATAACTAATTGCTAAACGATAAATAATCGGTTTATACTTTTCAAACAATAATTCCCTTGCATCATCATTTTCTTCTTCCACTAAATACATAATTTCATAATCATTTAAATCCCTATATGTTGACATTTTCTACCTTCTTTTCTGTCTAACCACCTCATAAATCATAATACCAGCTGCTACTGAAGCATTTAGACTATTTACTTTACCATACATAGGAATTCTAGCTATAAAATCACATGATTCACGAACCATTCTTGACATTCCACTACCTTCATTACCAATTACTAACGCAATCTTACCAGAATAATCAATTTCACGGTAATCCGTACTATTTACCATATCAGTACCAACAATCCAAAAACCATTCTTTTTTAAATCAGAAATAGTATTAGATAAATTAGTAACCATGGAAATAGGAATATTATCAATTGCGCCTGTACTTGTTTTAATAACAGTAGCATTAATGGAAACTCCTCTATCTTTAGGAATAATAATACCACTAACACCAGCTGCTTCACTAGTACGAATAATAGCTCCTAAATTATGAGGATCTTCTAAATGGTCCAAAATGATAATAAAAGAATTATCATCATTCGTAAAGTCATGGTAATCTGCATAACTAAAATCCACAACATCTAAAATTATACCCTGATGAACACCTTTTGCAAGTTGGTCTAATTCTTTTTTCTCCCTAAAAACAGTCGGAATTTTGAATTTTCCTATAAGGAAAATTAAATTTTCGTCATGAAAACCAGTCTGTAAATAAACTTTTCTAACTTTTTCATTTTTTTTCAAAAATTCTTCTGCTACATTTCTACCATATACTAACATAATGTTCCCTCCAATATTTCTTTCATAATTTCATCAATACGATTATGATAATTTTTTAATTCCAAATAACCAATTAAAGCTTCCAAACCAGTTGCCTGTTTATAAGTAATAATATCACAGTTTTTAGGGTGAGAATGACTCTTATAATTTCTAGCTCTTTTCACAACACTTATTTCTTCTTCTGTTAAAAATTTGTTTTCCATCATCTGCATTAAAAACTTAGCCTGTGCCTTAGCACTTACATACTGAATTGATTCTGTCTGTAAATCATTTACATTTCCGATTCCCTTATATATTAAATATTTACGAATATAATCTTCATAAATAGTATCTCCTAAATAAGCAAGTACCAAAACATTTACTTCCATTACCGAAATTGACTTATCCATACAAACACCTCTAAAAATATCATAACATAAACAAATCAAAGAAAAAACAAATTCCACAAAAAAAGAAAAGACTGCCTGTAAAGACAATCTCAAAACTATAATATCTCGTATACAGTACCATCTCTAGTATCTTTTAACTGAATCCCTTTTTCTAATAATTCATTACGAATAGAATCAGCTAGTGAAAAGTTTTTCGCAAGTTTTGCTTGATTTCTTTCCTCTATCTTAGAAAGAATATAACTTTCTAAATCAGAATCAATTTCCTTTTCATTATCAATTAAATCAAGAGACAATACCTTATCAAAATCATCAATTAAATAAAGTTTCGTAAAATCCGTTAAGCTATCATCTTTTAATACGTCATAAACCAAAGTAAGCATACTAGAAGTATTTAAATCATTAGAAAGTGCCTCTTTAAATTTATTTTGGTAATAATCAAGTTTATCTTCATGTAAATCAGGTGTTCTATCTAGTTTCGCAATTCTATTCTTTAACTTAAAGTAAGCATTCTGTGCTTGATCTAGAGCATCATATGAAAAAACAAGTACCTTTCTGTAATGACTACCTAAACAAAAATAACGATAACTCAAAGGATTATACCCCTTTTCCTCCAATAAAGAAATAGTTAAAAATTCTCCCTTAGATTTACTCATTTTACCAGTTTGATCGTTTAAATGTTCTCCATGTACCCAGTAATTACACCATTTATGTCCAAAATATGCTTCACTTTGTGCAATCTCATTGGTATGATGTGGAAAAACATTATCAACTCCACCACAGTGAATATCTAAATACTCTCCTAAATACTTACAACTAATACCACTACATTCTATATGCCAACCAGGATACCCAATTCCCCATGGTGAATCCCAACGCATATCTTGATTCTTAAACTTGCTGTCTGTAAACCATAACACAAAGTCAGCTTGATTTTTCTTAGCACTATCACTATCTACCGTATCACGAACCCCAACCATTAAATCATCAGGATTTTTACCAGATAACTGATAATAATCTTTAGCTTTACTAACATCAAAATAAACATTTCCATTAGAAATATAAGCATACCCATCTTCTAGCATCTTAGAAATCATTTCAATATAAGTATCAATATGATGACTAGCTGGCTCCACAATACTAGGCTTTTTAATATTTAATTTATTACAGTCACTAAAAAAGGCATCTGTATAAAACTTAGCTATTTCATAAACAGTCTTTCCCTCTCTTAATGCACCCTTTTCCATTTTATCTTCACCAGTATCACCATCACTAGTTAAATGTCCTACATCCGTAATATTCATAACTCTCTTAACAGAATAGCCAAGATAGCGTAATCCCTTTTCTAAAATATCTTCAAAAATATAAGTACGAAGATTACCAATATGAGCAAAATGATACACAGTAGGTCCACAAGTATACATATTTACTTTTCCATCTTCATGGGGAACAAACTCCTCTACAGTTTTGGTAAGTGTATTATAAATTTTCATAAAATCACCTCACTAAATAATAATTCTATTATAGCATAATCCTACTAGAATTCATGAAAAAAAGAAAAACTAACTATGATTATTTACATAGATATTAGTTTTTCCCTCTAAAATACTATCAATAATAGTATCATCTACCTTATCTTCTAAAACTTGGTCTATCTTACGAGCCCCAAATTCTGGGTACCTAGTAAGAACTACCATATCATCAATAATACTATCACTAATATGAACTTTAATATTTCTTTCTTTAAACTTTTTCTTAATATAATCTAACTTTATTTTAATAATTTGCTTAATATCATTACTATCTAGTTTCTTAAAATAAACAACTTTTTGAATACGATTTAATAATTCTAAAGACAAAAACTCTTTTAATTTACTATCTTCTTTACTAACTTCTTGGGTAAAACCAACTGAATCCTGATGACAACCAATATTTGAAGTCATAATAATTACATGATGATTAAAATGAACCGTGTTTCCTCTAGAATCTGTAATCTTACCTTCATCTAAAATCTGTAAAAATAAATTTAAAACACTAGGGTGGGCTTTTTCTATTTCATCAAGTAAGATAACAGAATGAGGATTCTTTCTAATTTCTTCTAATTTATTTTTGCCATCATCATAACCGATATACCCAGGCGCAGAACCAATAATTTTAGTAATTGAACTACTATCACGATATTCACTCATATCAAAACGAATTAACTTATCTTTACCAAATAGATAATCTGCATATTCTAAAGCAAGCTTTGTCTTTCCCACTCCCGTAGAACCAACAAACAAATAAGAATAAGGTTTATCATAGTCCTTATAGCCAAGTTTCATTCGCTTTGTTGCCTTCACTAATTCCGTTATTGCTTCTTCTTGACCAATTACTTCTTTTCTTAATCTTGTTTCCAAGTCTTTCATATATTTATAAGAACTACTATTAATTTCATAAACAGGTATTTTTGTTTTCTCTGAAACTACTTCTGCTATATCATTTTCCACAATGATATGAATTGTTTTTCTATGATTACATTTTAATTCCAATTGATTAATTTTAGTAAGGAGCGCTTTTTCCTGCTGTTTCACAATAGTAGCATCTTCAAAGTTTTGCCTCATAATATATTGATTCTTTTTATCAATAATTTGCGTTAATTCTTCTTTATAGCTACCCAGTCTAGAAGATGGCCTATGATGAATTAACGAAACTCTAGAACACACTTCATCTAAAATATCGATAGCTTTATCAGGTTGTTTTCTATCATAAATATATTTATTAGATAATTTCACAATTAATTTTAATTCTTTATCATTAATTTTAACACCATGATATTTTTCATAAATAGGTCTTAATTTATCTAAAATATGATACACTAAATCATCATTAGGCTCATAAATAAATACGGTTTGAAATCTTCTATCCATAGCCCTATCTTTTTCTATTGTTTGTTTATATTCATCAGTTGTAGTAGCACCAATTAAACGAATTTTTCCTCTAGCTAAAGCTGGCTTAAAAATATTAGCAGCATCAATTGCTCCTTCTGCTCCACCTGCACCCATTAAAGTATGGACTTCATCAATAAATAAAATAATATCATCACTATTTTCTAATTCTTTTAACATCTTAGTAACTCTTTCTTCAAATTCACCACGGTATTTAGTACCAGACACTAAAGTAGCAATAGATACGGAAATAATTCGTTTATTTTTTAATTTTTCTGGCACTCTATCAAGAGAAATCAACCTAGCAAGCTCTTCTATAATAGCGGTTTTCCCAACCCCAGCATCTCCAATTAGTAAAGGATTATTTTTTCCTCTACGACAAAGAATCTCCATAACCCTCTTTAATTCTTCTTCTCTACCGATAACTGGATCTAGTTCGTTATTAACAGCTCTCTTCGTTAAATCTACTCCAAATTCTTCCACTAGTAATTTCTTTTTTCCATTTTTCTTCTTACTACTAAGTCTAGAAGAAAAATAATCTTGTAAGTCTGAAATATCTACTTCCATTTTATTTAAAATTCGAACAGCTACTCCCTCTCCCTCTTCTAAAATAGCGAATATTAAATGTTCACCAGTTACTTCACCTTTAGAAGATTCTTTACTGATTAATAAAGCTGTTTCCATTACTCTTTTTAATAATGGCGTATATAAAAACCAATGATTTTCTTCTTTCCCAATCCCAACTAATTCCACTAATTTATCTTTAAACTTAGAATAAGTAATCCCAAAATCATTTAGTTTTTTACTAATATCACTTTTCTGTTTTAAAATAGCTAGGAGTAAATGTTCACTACCCACATAAGCATGTTTTAACTCTTGCATTTCTTTTTTTGAATTAATTAATATTTTTTGTGCTTCTTCACTAAAATTAGAAAACATAATAATTCCTCCCTTATATTCTATGAACATTATGAGGAAAATATCAGTAGTTTATACAAAATTTTAAATTTAATAAAAACTAAGGCATATACTATTATGAGGAGGAATGAAATGTATAAATCAATACTAAAACAGTATATTGAAAAGTTAAAGAAAGAAGATATTATAAAGTTTATTGGTAAAAACAATTATCAAGTAAGTGATAAAGAAATAGATACAATTTACTTCTATATTAAAAACTATTGGGAAGATATTTTTGATAACCAAGAGGACATTTGGAATAAAATCAAACAAGAAGTAAGTCCAAATACTTTTATTCAAATCCAGGGACTATATCAAAAATATAAAAAATATATAAACTAAAAAAAGAGCCGAAGCTCTTTTTATTTGTCTTAGATTAAAAACACAACGAAGAATATAATTACAAGAACAATTAATAATTGTAAGAATAATTTCCAAATATGTTTTAACCATTGACCATATGAAATTCCTAAATATGATAATGTACCAAGTAATATTACACTAGTAGGTGCAACTAACATTACTAATCCATAAATAGATTGGAAGATAATTGCAAGTAATGGATATAAAGCAGAATCAGTAATTACTGTTGTTACATAAGGTAATGTGCTTTGAGCAACATAAGTACACTCAATATTGATAACACTAGATATCATAGCAACAATTGACATAGTAATTACATTTAATCCCTTAGTCATATCCAAGAAGAACTTAGTAATATTTAATTGGAACGGATTATAAGTAGCAATAACTAATACTAAATATACTAATAACATATAAATAGCTGGTTTAATAGCTTTTTTAACACCATCTACTACACCATCTAAGAATTCATCTAATTTTAATCCATAGATAAATGCTAAGAATGCAGAAGAAATAATGATAAGTGTAGGCATTTCAGAAGTTAAAGACCATTCACCAAATGCGTTTACCTTACCAAGTATCTTAGCAAAAATTGGGAATCCTCCAATTTCAAATTCTTTAATAGCAGCTAAGGCATCACTAAAGATTTTAACTTCAAATACACCAGACCAATCAAATGATGAAATAGCTAATAAAATAAGTGCTAAATCAAATACTAAAATAAATGGCCAAGTTTTCACTTTTTTCTTAGGTTTTACAGTTACTTTAGTTTCAACCTTAGATTTTAAATCATAAGCTCTTGTCTTAGTACTTGTTTTCTTAGCAGTTGTTTTTGCTTTTGTACTAGAAGTCTTTTTAGTAGCAGTTTTTTTCTTAGTATCTGTTTTTTTAGAAGATTTATTTTCTTTTTTGTTAGTATCTTTTTTAGTATCAGCTTTCTTTGATACTTTTTCTTCTACTATTTTTTCTTCTTTTCCTTCTGTTTTATTAGGAACAAAATCTACTACTTTGTCAGTATTATTTTTAGTTTTCTTAGCATAAGCTAAAACATTGTAAATAAGTAATACTAATGCAACAACTAAGATAACTACTTTTGTAATCATTTCATTTGTTACTTCAGTACTTAATACAGCATTAATATAGTAAGTTGTATTAGAACCAATAGTAGTACCTAAAATACCAACGATAGTAGAACCAACAGTTACGCTAGCTGCAACTAATTTGTTATATCCCATTAATAACACTAAAGATATAACGAATGGAAATACAAATATAATTCCAAAAGAAAGTCCAGAAACAGAAACAATAACAGCAATTAAAGTCATAATAACTGCTAAACAAATATTTTCTTTTCCCTTAAACTTTTTAACAAGATTCTCTAAAAGAACTTGATAAGCTGGAATTTTATAAGCAACTCCATAAAAGATACCAATAGCTAAAGTCATTAATACTACATATGGAAAATAACGAAATAATTCTACAGTATAAGAGAATAAATCGAAAATTCCAAGTTGATTTCTATCACCTACAGTAAGTGATGATTGATAAGAAGCAGATGGAAAAATCCAAGTACATAGTAAAGCTACTAGTATAGATAGTAAAACTACTTTTAAAATATTATGTTTCTTCATATTAACCCTCCCATAATAATTATACATAATTTAAAACAAAATACAAACTATTTTAAGTGAAAGTTTTGTGAAAAAATGAAAAAAGACTAGATATTTTTTCTAGTCTTATATAAGATCATCTTTATTTTCAACTGGTTTCATAATTGGGAATAATACTACATCTCTAACAGATGGTACATTATAAATAAGCATCATTAAACGATCAATTCCAAATCCTAAACCAGAAATAGGTGGCATACCTTGTTCCATGGCAAGTAAAAAGTCTTCATCTAAATCCATAGTTTCATCGTCCCCTTGAGCTTTTGCTTTTAACTGTCCTTCAAAGGCCTCTCTTTGTTCAATAGGGTTAACTAACTCTGAATATGCCTTACATAATTCTGTTCCAGCAGCAACAACTTGGAAAACATCAATTCTTCTAGAATCGTTATCATTTCTACGAGCAAGTGGAATTAATACACTAGGATAATTATAGATAATAGTTGGATCAACAATATTAGCTCTTATTTTCTTTTTATATACAAAATCGATAATTTGACTTAAAGACTTATAATCAGCTAAATCTTCTTCTGTAAATAAACCTTTTTCTATAATCTTATTCTTTAAATCACTAGGTTCATCAATACTTAAAAAATCAAAACCAAATATATCAGTCATAGCTTCACAGTAATTAATTTTATCCCATTCTTCTTTACCAAAATCTAATACTTTATCTTGGTATTCAATAGTTGTAGTGCCAACTAATTCCATTAATAACTCTTTAATAAATCTAGAATAAAACTTCATATTATCTTCATAATTCCAATAAGAAGCATACCATTCTACTTGTGTAAATTCTTGTAAGTGTTCTGAATCCATTCCTTCATTTCTAAAACACTTAGCTACCTCATAAACTCTATCAAATCCACCAGCGATACACTGTTTTAAGAAAGTCTCAGGTGCAATTCTTAGATTACAGTCTAAGTCAAGAGCATTGTGATGAGTATAGAAAGGTTTAGCACTAGCTCCACATACAGCAGTTTGAATAATAGGAGTTTCTACTTGTAAGAAACCATTATCTGCTAAAAATTTATGTAAAAAGGCATAAAATTTACTTCTACCTAAAAATACTTTTCTACTTTCTTCATTAGTAATTAAATCTACATAGCGTTGACGATATTTAAGTTCTGTATCAACAAGGCCATGGAATTTCTCAGGAAGTGGTCTTAAAGCCTTTCCTAAAAATTCAAAAGAATGAACACGAAGTGTCTTTTCACCAGTTTGGGTAGTAAATATTTCACCTTCTGCACCAATGAAATCACCTGTATCAATTAACTTTTTAAAGAAATCGTATCTTTCTTCTCCAACAACATCAATTTTAAATTCAAGTTGCATATCACCTTTTAAATCACGAATTCTAACAAAACTTAATTTACCCATTTTTCTAGCAAAAATAATTCTACCAGCAATTCTAACATCAGTAGTACCGTCTTCTAATAGTTTTGCATCTTCTAAAGAATGTGTTTTTACATACTTTTCTGGGTATGGATTACATACTTTTCTAATTTCTTCTAATTTTTCTCTTCTAACTGTTTCTTGTTCTGAAAAAGTTCTCATAATATACCTCCTAATTTTCTTGAATTACTTTAGTACCAGTCACAACATCATGAAGACCACGACCATCTTTACGGAAAAATATCATCATTAAAGTAACAAAGATAATAATCCCACTAAGAATTTGTAAAGAAAGACTAGCATAGTAATAATAATTTCTTCCTGAAAATAATAAAGCTGCTATCATAAATAGATTAATTAAAATAGAATCTATAATAAGTGCACGACAAGTAACTTGATTTAAGGTTAACTCATTTCCATTATTATTTACCACTCTTAACTTCATTAATTTCTTACCAAAAGTCTGTCCTTTATTATAAAACTGAAAGACAATAAAGTAAAGAATTAATAACATAACTTCTACTATCATAGATAATACATTACTGTAATCTATATCATAAGTAATATCAGCTACTTTATGAATGTATTCATCTGCTTCTATTTTATTATCGATAAAATTGGTTTGAACTTCTTGATATTCTTTTAAATATTTAGAATAGTTTTCATTTTTAGGAAACAAAAACAAAATACCACTACATACAATAGATACTAAAGTAACATCAATAATATAAGCAACAAGACGAGGGAAAAAATATGGTTTATCATTTTTTAATGTTTCTTTTGTTAAAGCCTCTTCTATCTTTTCACTAGACATAATAATCACCTAACTTTCTAATTCATAAATATATGTTTTATATTCATTTAATATTTCTATTATATCAGAAATATGCTTTTGAAGAAATATTTTATTCTTGATTTCATTAGAATTGGGCATACCTTTTAAATACCAAGCAATATGATTACGGATTTCTAATACTGCAAGTTTTTCATTTTTTAATTCGTATAAGTTATTCAAATGTTCTAAACACATATCAATTCTTTCAATAAAAGTAGGGTTAGGTAAGATAATTTTCTCTTCTAGATAGGCATTTATTTGCTTAATCAACCAAGGATTACCAAGTACCCCTCTACCTATCATAATAAGATCACACCCTGTTTCATCTAGCATTTTTTTAGCACTGTAAATATCTACAATATCACCATTTCCAATTACAGGAATAGAAACAGCTTCCTTTACTTTTTTTATAATCGTCCAATCAGCTTTTCCACTATAACCTTGACTACGCGTTCTAGGGTGAACACATATCGCACTAGCACCAGCTTCCTCACATATTTTAGCAACTTCTACTGCATTAATATGGTCAAAATCCCAACCACTTCTAATTTTAACAGTAACCGGAATTGGTACACTACGAACAACACTAGAAACAATATCTCGTATTTTTTCAGGATTTTTAAGTAAAGCACTCCCTGCCTGAGCCCTAACTGCTACTTTAGGGACTGGACACCCCATATTAATATCGATAATATCAGGGTGCATATTTTCATAGATAAATTTAGCTGCACTTACAAAAGATTCTTTATCACTACCAAATATCTGCTGCGTAATAGGTCTTTCCATTTCTTCCATATAAAGCATATCAACTGTCTTTTTATTTTGATAGAATAAAGCCTTATCACTTACCATTTCTGCATATATTAATCCAGCACCCATTTTCTTAATAATCTTACGAAAACTAGAATTTCCAATTCCTGCCATAGGTGCAAGCACTGTTTTATGTTTTATTTCTACATTTCCAATATAAACCATACTATCCCTCAAATCACTATAGATAATATCATAAATCTGAAAAAATGAAAAGAAAAAGGAAGCTATTATTATTGAATTTATATTTCAATTTTATAAACTTTAACTTCCTTAACACCATCAATATAGTAAATAGAATCATCTTCAGGAACAGCACCTGCATAAAACAAATTTCCACCATTATTAATAGCTACTCTCTGTGAAAAATCATTATTTGGTAATGTCGCCACATATATATCTTTATCACCAGTATATTCATTATATCTCAATAAATCTTTTAACAAGCCTAAAGCCATACTAGCATAATGTTTATTGCGAAATGGTTTTTCAATATTGTAACTAACATTGCCACCATAAGTAAAACCACTAGATAAATAATTATATGAAATACTTCCAATGTTTTCCATTGTTTTCTTTATAATAATATCAAGACATTCAAAGCTTGACTGATTAACATTTTTATTTTCGCGTACTGATTGAAAACGCCATGATAAACATATAATATCATTTTCAATAACAGGAAAATAGTCTTCTTCATCTACTAAATATAAATAAGAATAAACTTGACTAATATTTAAAACACTATTAATTTGTTTAAAATCTTTTAAATCTAATAATAATTGTTGTATTTCTAACAATGCTTCTTTTTTATTAGTAGATTCTCCAAAATTATACAGTTTTGTTTCCTTTATATTACCATTAGCATCAAACAACTTTGAAGTGAATTGATAATTGTGATTATACTCATCAATAATAATCATTCTTTCTTTAGTAAAAACAGGGTCTTCAATTTTTTCAGATATATGCAACTTAGATGCGTTAGTAGAAATACAATATGATATATTTTCTTTTTCTAATAAATATATCGTTTGTTTAGAAATATTATAACGGTCAACAAAAATAATATTTTTAGATATCCTATTTACTAGTTCTTCATCAAAAGTATTACTAATTTTCTCAATAAAATGTTGCAAAGTACAGTCATTATTAACACTTATTTTATAAGTAAAATCATCTTTGTCAACAGAAATAACTTCCTTATTAAAGTCATTACTTTTAGACATATCAAAAACTGGTTTTGTTTTTTTTAAAAATAATCTATCAATAGAAAATTTCATATATATAGTCCTTTCTAAATGACCATATTATACTACAAAATTAAAAAAAAGAAACTATTAATCTTCTTTAATAGCTTCTTCTAATTCTTCTTTCGTCATTTTAGTATAACCTTTAATACCTTTTTCTTTAGCCTTAGCTTTTAATTCAGTTAAGGTTTCTTCTTTTTCAATAGGCATGTGTCCAGTTTCTACTAAAGAATCAATTTGTTCTTTTGTAATAGTTTCATTTTCAAGTAATGCATCTGCAATTAACTTAATTAAATCTTGGTTTTCTTTTAAGATACGAGTAGCTTCTTTATAACAGCTATCAATAATCTTACGAACCTCTTTATCAATTTCATGTGCGATTTCATTAGAGAAATTCTTAGTTTTATTATAATCTCTACCTAAGAATACGCCACCTTCCTGTTGTTCTAATTGAACAGGTCCTAAATCACTCATACCATATTCAGTAACCATAGCACGAGCTATCTTAGTAGCTTTTTCAAAGTCATTATGTGCACCAGTTGTTACTTCTTTAAAATGAATTTCTTCTGAAACTCTACCACCAAGTAAACCAGTAATTCTTTGAAGTAACTCACTCTTAGTAGCAAGATAAGTTTCCTCTTTTGGCATCATTAAAGTATAACCACCAGCTTGACCACGAGGAATAATAGTAATCTTTTGAACATCTTCAGCATTTGGAAGTTTAATACCTAAAACAGCATGACCTGCTTCATGGTAAGCAACAACTTGTCTTTCATGTTCTGTATATTTTCTAGATAACTTAGCTGGACCTCCAATAACACGGTCAGTAGCTTCATCAATTTCACTCATAGTAATAGCTTCTTTGTTTCTTCTAACTGCTAAAAGTGCAGCTTCATTTAATAAGTTTTCAAGTGCTGCTCCACTAAATCCTGGAGTACGTTTTGCTAAATATTCAAGTTTTACACTAGGAGTTAATACTTTATTTCTAGCGTGTACTTTTAGGATTTCTTCTCTTTCTCTAACATCTGGTAAATCAACAGTTACTTGTCTATCAAATCTACCTGGACGAAGAAGTGCTGGGTCTAATACATCAGCTCTGTTTGTAGCAGCCATGATGATAATACCCTCATTAGCTCCAAAACCGTCCATTTCCGTAAGTAATTGGTTTAAAGTTTGTTCTCTTTCATCATGTCCACCACCAAGACCTGTTCCTCTTTGACGACCAACTGCATCTATTTCATCAATAAAGATTAAACAAGGAGCAGTATGTTTAGCTTGTTTAAACATATCTCTTACACGACTAGCACCTACACCAACAAACAATTCTACAAAATCAGATCCACTGATAAAGTAAAAAGGTACATTAGCTTCTCCAGCAACAGCTTTTGCTAGTAATGTTTTACCCGTTCCTGGAGGACCTACTAATAAAACTCCCTTTGGAATTCTAGCTCCAAGTTTTGTAAACTTTTTAGGATTTTTTAAGAAATCAATTAACTCACTAACTTCTTCTTTTTCTTCCTTTAATCCAGCAACATCTTTAAAAGTTACTTTGCCATTATCATTAGAAAGTCTAGCTCTACTCTTACCAAAATCCATAGATTTATTAGCACCATTCATCTGTCTAGTTAAGAAGAAGAATCCAAAACCAACAATTAAAACAATTGGTAGTACATTAACAATAATTAACCAGAATGAACTAGATTCAGGGTCAACATTAGTAGTTAACTTAAACTCATTATTACTTCCAGCTTCTAACACATTCTTAATAACAGAATCTGTAAGAGGAACACGAATAAAGAATCTTTCATTTTCACTGTAATCCTTTAATTTACCATAAATTTCATAAACAACTGCTCTTTCTCTAGGAGTAATTGACATTTCAGTAACAGTTCCCTCATCAAGTGCTTGAATTAATTCATTATAAGTAAGTACCTTAGGTTGATTATTAAGTACATTAAATAAATAATAAACACCAAAGATAACAAGTACTAAAAATAAATAAGGTAATAAACCTTTTTTTACTGTATTTTTATTCATTTTTGCATCTCCTTTAATAATATTTTATTATTATATCACATTTCTCATTTTTTTGCTTGTTAAATTTACTCTTTTTAAGACCTGGTATCCAGACAACTTCGTTATTAGAATCCACTACAACTGGCCATAACTCTCTATCTTTCATTGCAACTTTACAATCTATAAAAATATCTTTTATCTTTTTATGCCCATTTGTTCCTTTTAAAGCCATTTTTTCACCATGTCTTCTAGTACGAATATAAAGAGGTAACTTGACTTCACTACTAGATAAACGACATACATCATTACCATTTGTATCACAAGAAGAAACCATTTTAATATGTTTACCATTTGGTAATTTAGCATAATCAAATAATTCTATTTCATAATTATCAACTTGATTTTGTTCTCTTATTAAAAATAATTTATCATACTCTTTCATAACTTTTACATTATTCGGTAAATATATATAAGTATTCTTTTTCTTAGATTGAATTAAGTCATGAATTAACTCAATATGTCTATCATTGATAAGCATTACATCATCTGTATAAAAATTAGCAAGTATCATATTTAAAATTTTATCTTGAATCACTTCATCTAACTCTAAATACTTAGGAATATCTAATACATTATCATGATAAACAGAATAAAAATATCTACTAGCCTGTTTATTAATATAATCATTATATTTTTCTAAAGTATTACTAAATTTTATAAACTTTTCATGCACATTAGGATTTTCTTTCTTTAAAAAAGGTAAAACAACTTTACGATATCTGTTTCTAGTATGTATATCATCAAAATTAGTCTTATCAATAACATATGGAATATTATACTTTTTATCATATTCCATAATCTCACTCTTAGTAGTAAAGATAAGAGGTCTTACTATTTTATAATTACCATTATCTACCAATTTATGAAAACCTGCATACCCATTTAAAGTAGAACCACGCACAATTCTCATCAAAATTGTTTCCATTAAATCATCACCATGATGAGCTGTCATTAAATAATTAGCATTATATTTCCTAACAATATCATCAAAAAATTTATATCTAATAGTACGTGCTTCATTCTCAAAATTATCATCACCATATTTTTGAATAGTCATAGTTTCAAAAACAATATCATGCTCTAAACACCATTTTTCAACAAATAATTGTTCCTCTTTACTAACCGTTCTAATATTATGATTTACATGAGCACATACTAAATATATGTTTTTAACACTTCTAATTTTATTTAACATATAAAGTAAAGCCATAGAATCAGGTCCACCAGAGCACCCTACAACCACTATTTCTTTTTCATTTATTAAATTAAACAAATATTGATAAGCCTGCTTCATAAACACCACCATTCGTTTACACAATTAATATTTTACCATAAGAATTTAAAAACAACTACCAAAAGAAAAAGAAATATACTTTCTTTACATATATTTCTTATCAAATTTATTTATCTTCATCAGGTAATCTTAAAATAATTTCTCCCTCTTTAGAATACATATACTTTTCTCTAGCATATCTAGCTACATAATCAGGATCTTCTAATCTTTCAACATCTACTTTTAATTCTTCTTCTTTTTCTTTTAAAGCTACAATTTCATTTTGTAACTCTTGTCTTTCTTGATACTTTTCAGCTATTTTTAACCAATAACTGCCTACTGATACAAAAATAGTAATTAAGATAAGAGAACAAATAGGAATGAACAAACATAAACGGTATTTAGTTTTAACTTTATTTTTCTTACTAGCCACCCTAATCATCTCCTAGTATCATTATAAAACAAAATTATTATTTTACCAACAAAATAAAATGACATCTTTTGTATCTTTACAAAAAGATGTCAATTACTTTTTTCTAGTTTTTAATAACTTAACTCCAAATAAATACCCTAAAATAATTAAAAGTAAAAAATAAATATGAAACATGGCATTATTTATCATTCTAAGAATTAAAAAGTAAAGTAAACAATTATCAAAAATAAACAAAGTAGTAATCAGAATTTTATAATATAATTTGCTTTCAAATAGATACCGGTATTGAATCTTAATTAAATAAGAAAACAAAATCCCATAAACAAAAGAAACGGTTATAGCCTGTAATTGTATTGATAATTCCATTATTTAAATAGCCTACTAATAATACTATTTTCCTTGTCTTTTTTCATATTTTCATCTAAATAAGAGAAAGACTTTAGTAATCCTTTAATAGAAACATTTCCCTGTAAAGTATCAAGTTTTAAAAGCTCTAATCCCTCTCCCTTTAATACTAAAAAGCCCATAACAGTTTCCATTAGAAATTCTTCATCATCAAAACTTTCTATCTTCTTAACACCAGTAACCAATATATTTTTTCTTTCAAGTACATTAATGCTATGATTATAATTATTAATTGTATGTTCCTTGTCCATATAATTGCCTCCTAGTAAATGATATGAGAAAAAGAAAAAAATAGAATAAAAAATTAAAAAAGTATATGCAAATACTATCAATATAGCATTACATATACTTTTACTAAATGTTTGAATTTCTATTCGACTACAAATGGGTCAGAGCTTGTTCCTGTTCCTGTAGTCATCGTATCAGATTTTAAAACTAAAACTACACGAAATCCATTGTTCCTATCAACACAATTATAATCAGCTTGGCCTTTGTTTGTTATAACCCACACACTTGAATATGAAAATGTTGATATAAAACCGTTGGGACTCATTGTCCACCAAAAATTTTGATTATATAAATAATAATTATTATTTTCTTGATTAGGATACCCTCCTGCATATACTACCTCATCATAACTAAGTAATCCTACGCTTGCATTAACTATACCCTTTCCGTTGCCATCAGTTGTACATTTAAAATCTGGTGTATATTTATTATAAACAGTCATTGTAGCATTTCCTGATAAAATTTCAGATACTTCTTTAACTTTGGCTTGTTCACAATAATAAGCTCCACTTGCTACATTTTGAGCTAAATCTGATTTACTTCCGATATTTGTTTGATACCAACTTTCAAGTTGAGTCTTAGCTTGACTATTTGTATAGTACATATATGTATAATTATTATAATTTGAATTAAATGCAATATTAGCATTACTATTTATTCCATCTTGCATTACGATTCTTATTGTTCCATCTTCATTTACTCTTACGATTCTCCATGTCTGTCCAGCAAAACTTACATAGTTATTTTCTACATTTCCTCTAAAGTAATAAGTTGCATCTCCTGTGTTGGTTTCAGTAGATTTATATAGTCCACTTGCATCGCTTGTATTATTACTTGATGTTGTTAGGGTTGGTGTATCTGTAATTAGAGTATTACTTGATAATATTTTGTTAGCTAATGTTTGAGTATCTCTAAACACAAACTCACAGGTAATTTCTTCTTCACTTGTATCAGGAAGTGTTAACTTCCAATTATAGTTATCAAAACTAGTCTCTTTTCCATTACATTTAACACTTTCTACTTCATATCCATCACCCTTATTAGGAAAATGACTTGGTTTTACTTTATTTCCAACATAAGTCCATGCTAAGATTACATCTCCTGATTTAATTTCTTTTAATGCCAAGCCATATTTTTTGATATCATCATACTCTAGATTTACTAAACCACCATGCACTTTAAAAGTTACTTTTACATTTTGATTACTATTATTTTGAATTATAATTTTTATCTCTTTTGTTTCATTTGCTTCAATAGTTCCTTTAACATTATCTTTTGTATTACTAGCATAACCTATCTTTACATCTTTAATATTATTTTCTATTTGATAATATAATTCATATTTCGAAGAAATTGTATTTAAACTAGTTATTTTGAGTGTAGTCGTAATCTTATCATTAGCATTTACCGTAATTTGATTATTCTTTAAATTTTTATTTTCTATCTTATAATCTAAAGTTCCAGCTACAATATTTAGTTTCCCATGCTCTTCTTTCGTATTTGAAAAGATTGCATATGAAGCACTAATACTAACAACTATTATCATAATCAAAATAAAAATTAATACATAATACTTTTTAAATTTTTTCATTTTTTACTACTCCTATTCTGGTTTCTAAGTATATTACTTAAAAAACATAGAAATAGGAGTTTTAACTAGTAAAATAAAGACTTTTTACAAATTAAATAAAAAAATATTTTATACTTTTTTGAAATGTGAAATATTCAAAATAGCCATATAATAAAAGGACAACAAGCTAATACTCATAGTCCTTAATTAATATACTTAGTAACCTATTTTTTATTACATTTAAAGTATATCTTATTTTCTATCTGTAAACAAGTAGTAATTTTATATTTTTACCCTCTACTTCATACTTTCTAGTTTTTCAATAGCTTCTTCAAAAGTGCTAATTCCAATAATTTTAATATCATAATGATATTTTTTCTTATATTTAATAGCTTCTTCGTAGTTTTCACCTGCTGGTACTAAAAAGATATCACTTTTACTGTCAACTGCTCCCTTTAATTTATATTTAACGCCACCAATAGAGCCAACATTTCCCTCTATATCGATAGTACCAGTTCCAGCTATCTTAAGACCATTACTGATATCATTATCAATTAACTGATTATAAATAGCTAGTGTTACCATAAAACCACCACTTGGTCCTGATTCACTATTTGAAAAAGTAAATGTAATTTTAGGATCAACTTCATAATCATAAATAGAAGTAAGTGCAATTCCTATTAGTTTTCTATCATCTTTCTCATGCACGATGGCATATTTCATCATTTCTTTTCCATTTCTCTTAACTTTTATATTTAGTTTACTGCCAACCTCATAACTATCTAATATTTTGCTAATATCAGCTAAACTATCTATTTTACTACCATCAATTTCTAAAATATCGTCACCTATCTTTAAATCAGTATCACTATCTTCCTCTAAATAAATAATATATAAATGTTTATCTAGAATATTAACACTTTTACCAGCTTTTTTATAAGCAACAAAAATAGCGTTTTGATTAGCTTCTTCTAAATATATTTTATCTCTTTTATAAATATCTTTAATATCTTCTTTATCATTTAAACTAACTTCTTCTTTTGAAACACTATCCCAATTAGAAAGTAGTTTTGATAATAAAAAAGTAGGAATATTGGCATTAATCTGTTCTACATAGCATAAATTAAAATCACCTTTAGTTTCTTTGTTTTCTATATGAATCTTATCTTTTACATTAATAGTACCACCACCTGTATAAATATAATAAGGAAGTGGATAAAGAATAGTTGCCATAAAAACAATACCAAATAATAGTACTAAATAATTTTCTTTGATAAAATTTTTCATTTCTACATATATTTTATTAATCACATAATCACCCTTTTACTAAATTATAACACGAAAGAATGATATTTATGAATAAAAAGAAAATACAGGTAGTAATGATTTTACTATTACTTTCTATCTTAGTTTACTTAATACTAGCACCAAGTAATGTAATAGAAAGTGTTAATTTTTCAATTTCTATTTGGAAAGATAACTTATTTCCTACTTTATTTCCTTTTTTTGTAGTATCAAATCTATTAATGCAATATGGTTTTATTGATATTATAGGAAAGTTTTTAGAATACCCAATGAATCATTTATTTCATCTTCCTAAAGATAGTGGCTTTGTTTTAGCAGCAAGTCTTTTTTCTGGATTTCCAAGTGGTAGTAAATATACAAGCGACCTAGTAAAAAATAAAAAACTAACCCCTGAAGAAGGAGCAAGACTCTTAACATTTACTCATTATTCTAATCCTTTATTCATTATAGGAATGATTGGTAATATCTTATTAAATAATAAAATGTTTGCTTATATTATTTTAATAGCTCATATTAGTGGTGGATTAATAACAGGTTATTTATATAATCACTTTTTTCCCTTTGTAGGAGAAGAAAAAGAATATAAAAAAGAAAAAACAGTATTAAAACCATTTGGAGAATTATTACAAACTTGTATTTTCAGTAGTTTAAATACGATGTTTCTCTTACTAGGAATTGTTACTATCTTTTTAATTTTAAATTCTTTTTTACAAAGTATGTTAAACCTTCCTTCTCTTCCACAAGCAATTTTAGCTGGTATTTTAGAGATGACACAAGGTGTAAAACTAATTAGTGCTTTAGAAATTAGTGAGTTATTAAAAGTAATAATTATTACTATGATATTATCTTTTGGTGGATTTAGTGTTCATATGCAAGTATTAGGAATTATAAGTGATGCTAAAATAAAATACAAACCCTTCCTACTAGCACGATTTTTACACGCTATATTAAGTGGAGGATTTGCATTTATTTTATATCAGATACTGTGTTAATTTACTTTGTTACTTCAGAAGTTGTTGTGATATGAATTCCAAAATCTTCATCAAAATCGATATGTGAAATATATACATCTATTGAATAAAATGTAACGACTGTACCATTTTCTAAAACCATAGAATCTGTACTTAAAATATTTTGATCTTGAATTTTAATAGTTTGAAAATCTACTGCTTTTCTACCATCAGGAATTTTACTAGGAAGTTTATCAACGATTCTATATTTTAATCCATCATAATATAAAAACTTATTTTCAATACTATCAACATCATTATTATTTACTTTACTAGTACCAAATGCTTTACTAGTACCATCTAAGAACACAATATTAATACAACTATTTAATTCAGCATTTGTTAAGCATTCACCTGATGTATTTATTTCTTTCACACCAAGTGTTAAAATATCATCTTGAATTTCTTTCGTTAACGTATTTTTAAAAGTATCTAAATCAAGTTTTTCCATACTGATAGATGCTTTTTCACGATAGTTAAATACAATACTTAGCATTCCCATTGTCATTACCATAATCAGTGCAAATGTTAATACAATCTCAATAATGCTAACTCCTTTATTATTTAGTTTCATATCTTCACCTACTTTAATATATCTTTAGACACTTCTATAACAGGTCTTACACCCATAGTATTATTTGTAATCAAAACTGGCGTTATCTTTTTATCTTGAATAGTCCAAGCCATTTCTCCATTTCCAGAAACCATATTAGCCATCCAGTAACCACTACTACCTGTTAAGTTATTTGATAAAAAGTTTAAAGAGTCACTAGTAAAATCGATAGAAAAGAAAGTATTAGTATTAAAGAAAGTATGATCTATCGTTGTTCCAAAAGCATTATAAATATCATTAGGTTCTAATAATCTTGCACGATATCCGTTATAATTAATTGTATAGCCATTACTAGAAGTATAACTAGTACCATTTAGCACGTTTACCTGATTCCAGCTATCAGTAATACTTTTTAAAATAGCTAAAACTGTATCAGGACTATTTGTAGAACCACTAGAATTAAAAGTAGTAATACTTCCAATATTTCTATCTAAAATCAAAGTAACTGTACCTTCTTTGGAAGGACTATCTTTTAAAACATAAAAATTCATATTATCTGTTCCAGTTCCAGGCTTAAAAGTAACCATTTCTCCCATATTATATCTTTTATAACTACCTGTATAAATTCCTAAATTAACATATTTTAATGAAGTTGTTTGATCACTATTAGTAACTGTTCTAGTAATAAATAAGCGATATTTTCCAACTAAACTATTAGTATCTTTATTATAAAAAGAATCTGTATCACTAACAGTAGCTACATAATTTCTGAAATTACTTAATTTTCCAGAATCAAAAAAATCATTTGCCTTTACTTCACTTCTAAATTTTTTAATATTATAATCTGTAATAAAAATATAATCATTATCTGAAATACTAAGTGTCTTTTTTAATTTATCACAGTAATTACTATTCTTATAGATTTTTTGATCATTACAGTTAGAAATATCTAAGTATGTGTGATTAGTTAAATATGAAGTTATATAATCCATATTTCCATATCGTAATAAGCTTTGTTTAAATAAATTAGTAGCATAAACACTATCAACATCATCATAAGATGACATTCTTTCATATTCTCCTAATGATGGTACTAGATTTTGATAAACTAAAATAAATAATGTTAATACAAACAGTGTAACTATAAGAGTTTCAACTAAAATAAACCCCTTTTTATTAAGTAATTTCATAAAATTCACTATCCTTTATTGATTATATCTTAAATTTATTATATAATAGATTAGGATAAAATGCTAGACAAAAGAATAAAGTTGAGGGAAAAATTATGATAAGTTATGATGTTGAAAAAACACCAATCGTTGATTTGGTAAACAAAATTATTATTACTGGAGTTCGTTCAAGAGCTTCCGATATTCACTTTGATCCAATGGAAGATGGATTAAAGATAAGAATGCGTATTGATGGAAATTTAAGAGATCACGCTATTATTCCAAAAGCATCTGAGAGAAATCTAATTACTAGAATTAAGTTAATTTCTGGTATGAATATTACAGAAAATCGCTTACCACAAGATGGTGCTATTAAAGGTAGAATTGATGATTTAGATTTAGATATGCGTGTATCTGTTCTTCCTACTAATGAAGGAGAAAAAGCTGTAATTCGTATTTTGGATTATAGTATGAGTTTAAGTGGTTTAAAAAGTTTAGACTTCTCTCCTGAAAATTATAAAAAGGTTGAAAAAATGCTAACAGTACCAAATGGTATTATTTTAGTAACAGGTGCAACTGGATCTGGTAAATCGACTACTACTTATTCTATGCTACAGGAATTAAATAACGAAGAAAGAAATATTATTACAGTTGAAGACCCAATTGAAATGAATATTGAAGGTGTTAACCAAGTTCAAGTAAATTCTGATATTGGTCTTACTTTTGCAAATGTTCTTCGTTCTATTTTAAGACAAGATCCAAATATCATTCTAATTGGAGAAATTCGTGATTCTGAAACAGCACAAATTGCAGTTCGTGCTTCTATCACTGGTCACTTGGTACTATCTACAATCCATACTAATAACTCACTAAGTACTATAGAAAGATTACTAGATATGGACGTAGAAAGATATTTATTATCTAGTGCGTTAGAAGGAATTGTTTCTCAAAAACTTGCTCGTAGATTATGTACACATTGTAGAAAATTAAGACCTACTACTCCTTATGAAAAGAAAATATTCAAGAGTGTTTTAAATAAAGATGTTCCAGAAATTTGGGATACTGATAAATGTGAATACTGTTCTAATGGATACCATGGTAGAATAGCGATTCAAGAAGTATTATTAATCGATGAAGAAATTCGTGATGTGCTTTCCAATGAGCATCTTAAAAAAGAAGATTTAAGACAAATGGTATATGGTGAAAATCATGTTATTACTCTACTTCAAGACGGTCTTGAAAAAGTATTAAAAGGTTATACTACTTTCGAAGAAATTTATAAATTAATTGAAATCGAAGATGATATTGATACTAAGATAGTTGAAGAAAGAGAAAGAGAAAATAATGAATAAGAAAAAATACTGTGTTAGAAATAACATAGTATTTTTTTGATGGACAAAAGAAAAAAGATATTAGTTTTACTAATACCTAATCAATTACTTTTTCTAATATTTCCCTACTAATATCTTCAATACTACGAAGATTATCATTTAAACTACAGTCAATTGTAGTCCAATTATATAAACTAGCAAGTTCCATATAAGTTTTTTCAGTTTGAATTTGATAAGCAGCATTTTTTTCATTTTCATCTAAAAATAAACGATTCTTCTGAAGCTCTTTCGTAATAGTATAAGGAACATGAAGAAATATCGTTAAATCAGCTTTAGGAAGTTCTAATAACCAATATTCTAGTTTATCAATCCATTTAAATAAATTAAATCTTTCATCAGGATCTTCTACTTTAGCACCTTGATGAGCCATATTAGAACTAACATAACGATCTAAAACAACATAATAACCCATATCTAAATATTCTTTTATTTTAGGAAAATTATACTTACGATCTGCTGCTAAATATAAACAAAATACTTTAGGATCAAGTTGTACAGATCCTTCTGGAAACCAACATTCCCCTATTCCTGTTTTTCCTAAGATAGGTCCTCCAACAATTTTACCACTAGCAGTATCATACATAGGAAAAGAAAAATTAATAGCTTTTATTCCCATTGCATTTAACTTTTTTACTAGTAATTTGCTTTGTGTTTCTTTACCAGAACAGTCAGTTCCCTCAATAACGATTAATTTACCCTTTTCCATGCTAACACCTCTATTCTATAATTTCATTATCTTCAAATTTAATATCTAAAAATTTTCTACTTGCTAGATAATCACACATATGAACAAAATTCTGATATTTATTTTTTGGTTTAGGTAATATTTCTTCTTTTGTATATGGATGTGTATTCCAAGGACCCATGTGAGATTCTATTACGCTACATAAAAATTTAACATCTTCTTCACTCATTTTTAACTCACTCTTATGTTCACTAATTAACTTACTAACTAAAAGTGGATGATCTGCCCTTGTATAAGTTTCCTCAGGAATTCCATGTTTTACACCATCATGCATAGTAAGAGCTATTATAAATAAATCCTTTTCTCTAGTTGTATATTTATCTCCTATACAAGGATCATTTAATAATTCATAAGCAATTCTAACAGCAGCTTTAGTATGTCTTAATAATCCCCCTTCTCCAAGAGAAAAAGCAGGATGATATTTTCCAGTAGAGGAAGCTGCAACATGAAAGAAATAATCAGGTAATAAGCCAATTAATATCTTAAAATCTTCTACATATTCTAAATTTTTAATATAACCAATTTCGGTTTTAAAATAATCTATTTTCATCATATTATCTATTGTATTCATCTAAACACCTCTATATTTATCAATAAATATTATACTACAAGAACAATTGTTTGACAATTCCTTTAAACAAATTTAACCAAAATTTCATTAGAAACATACCAGTATTTAGGGTTTAAATAATAAGAAGTTTCATTTTCTAATATAACTTTTTCTTCTAAAAGAGAACGAACCCCAAAATAATCAATAAAATCTTTTTGAAACTCTTGCAAAAATTCTTTCTTAGAAACGCCATGTAAAGTACGAAGCCCTAAAATTGCGTAATTAGAAGCAATAATAGAAGGTGTCATCTTTTCTTCTTCTAAAATATAATCACTAGCTAAATATTTATGAATATTTTTATGATTTGTATAACGAATACCATTTACATAACCACTAGCACCAATTCCAAAACCATAATATTCTTTGTTTTTCCAATAAGTTAAATTATGTTTAGAAAAGTAACCATTTCTTGCATAATTACTAATTTCATAATGATAATAACCATGTTTTAATAAAGATTTTTCAATGAATTCATACATTTTCCTATCTTCTTCTTCACTAATAGGTTCTATTTTTTTTATTCCTAATTTGGTATGTTCTTCTATCATTAAAGAATAAGTTGAAATATGTGGTACTTTTAATTCTAAAAAAGTATCAATATCTTCTTGTACCATTTCTATATTCTCTCCTGGAACAGCATAAATAAAATCAATATTAATCTTTTCAAAATATTTTTTAGCTAATGTTATTTTGTAAATGATATCTTTCTTTGTATAATTTCTTTCTAAAAATGTTAATATTTCTTGATGAAAAGATTCTACACCTATACTTAATCTATTAATTCCATATTTTTGAAAAAGTTTTAGCTTTTCTTCCGTAATATCTTGAATATTACATTCTATTGTAAATTCTAAATTATTACTTACCCTTAATAACTTTAATCCATCTAATAATTTTTCTAACTGCAAGACAGTTAAAGAAGAAGGAGTCCCTCCCCCAATATAAATAGTTTCTAAAATTTCATTTTGATATCTTGCTTTTATTTCTTCTAATAAAGCTATAATATATTTGTCTACTAAACTTTCTTGATAATAAAATTTACAGAAATCACAGTAACTACAAATACTCTTACAAAATGGAATATGAATGTAAACACTATTTGTCATCTTTTTTTAATATCATTCAAGATAGATTCATTAGTTTTAAAATATGTTTGATTTGCAAGTGACACTTCCGATAATAATTGTTGAGTTTCCTCATCATTTATTCTTTTAATAGCTTCATAAATAGTACTAGTTGGAACGTTATATTTTTTTGATAATTGTTCCAATGTAGTATAATTATTAATTCTGTCTTGAGCCATTTCAACAGAATCATAATCACTAACACTTGCACTTCTTTTACCGATACGACCACCTGCTATTTGTCCATTCAATTCAACTATTTTTTGCACTTCTTTTACTTTTTGATATAATTCAAAATCTATTCGCTGTAGTTTATCAGCATCATTAATATATTTTTTAATGCTTGATACAGATTTACCAAAAGCACCAGCTGTTTCATTTATAGTAGCTCTATTATTAATTATGTAATTAGCAACTTGCTTAATTAGTTCGTCCATTAGTCTATCCCTCCATTTTAAGTAATACTATTTTGATTTATGATCTATATTTTCTGATAATTGTTTTAAATGCTCACTAGCACGCATTACTCTATCCTTATTAGATAAAGAATCTACATCTTTAAATTCTAATAAAAATCCGCTTTTTCTAGCTGCAACTAAAACATTAACTTCACTTACTGTTTTTGGAATTAATTCTAGAATTGTATCTTCAGAAACACCTTTATCAATCAAGTATTTACGAATTACTGTCATTCTTTTTCTAATAGAAAAATCATCAATTCCTATAAAAATCTTTCTTTGACCTGTTAAACGATTAGAAATACGATTAGCCATCTCTAAAAGTGGTAATACATAAATTTCATTTAATAAATTAAAATCATTTAAAAGACGATTTCTTTCTATAATATCTTTAATACTTTCTATTTCAGCTGGTGTTTCTTCTAAAGGCTGATATTGAATTGATAATTGATTAATCAAGTTTTGAATTTCTTCATCAGTAATAATATCGTCTAAAAAAAGATTCAAATCATTTTCATATAAATTCATTTTTAATCCTCCATTTTAAGTACTGCTAAGAAGGCTTCTTGTGGTACTTCTACTCTTCCTATTTGTTTCATTCTTTTTTTACCCTCTTTTTGTTTTTCTAGTAGTTTTCTTTTACGAGTAATATCACCACCATAACATTTAGCTAATACATTTTTACGTAGTGCTTTAATATCAGTTCTAGCAATGACATGATTACCAATAGATGCTTGAATTGGTACTTCAAACATTTGTCTTGGAATTAATTCTTTTAAGGCCTCAACCACTACCTTACCACGATTATAAGCAAAATCTTTATGTACAATTACGCTTAACGCATCTACTACTTCTCCATTTAATAAAATGTCCATTTTTACTAGATTACTCTCTTTATAACCAATAAATTCATAATCAAAAGAAGCATACCCTTTGGTATAAGATTTTAACTTATCAAAAAAATCATATACAATTTCTGATAGTGGAATTTCATAGTGAATATTTACTCTAGTTTTATCTAAATAATCCATTCCTATATAATTTCCTCTTTTATTCTGACAAAGTTCCATAATAGGACCTATATATTCACTAGGTGAAAAGATATTTGTTTTAATATATGGCTCTTTGATTGAAAGAATTTTTTGCCTATCTGGTAAATTACTAGGTGAATCAATCATAACTATCGTTTTATCTGTTAATTCCACTTCATAAATAACGCTAGGAGAAGTCGCAATGATTTCGATTCCAAATTCTCTTTCTATTCTCTCTTCTATAATTTCCATATGTAAAAGTCCTAAGAATCCTGAGCGGAAACCAAATCCTAATGCTTCACTAGTTTCTGGTTCAAACACAAGAGAGGCATCATTTAATTTTAATTTTTCTAAAGCTTCTCTTAAATCTTCAAATTTACTAGATTCAATTGGATAGATTCCACAAAATACCATAGATTTCATAGGCTTATATCCTGGAAGTGGTTTGCTAGCAGGATATAATAAATTCGTAACCGTATCTCCTACTTTTACTTGTGAAATATCTTTAATACTAGCTGCAATAAAGCCTACATCACCTGCTACTAATTCTTCTTTTTTCACTTCTTTTGGCGTCATAACTCCAAGTTCTACTACATCATAAGTAGCATTAGTTTCCATTAATTTAATCTTATCACCTTTTTTTAGTGTTCCTTCTACTACACGACAAGAAATAATAACGCCACGATAAGAATCAAAAAAACTATCAAAAATAAGTGCTTGCAGTGGATTTTTGGGATTTCCTTTAGGAGCAGGAATTCTTTCAATAATAGCTTTTAGAAGTTCTTTAATTCCAACACCAGTTTTCGCGCTAGTAAAAATAAATTCATCAGGACTAAATCCAATAGCGTCTATTAATTCTTGTTTTACTTTTTCAGGATCAGCATTTGGTAGGTCAATTTTATTAATGACTGGAATGATAACTAAGTCATGTTCTAGTGCTAAATAAAGATTTGCTAGCGTCTGTGCTTCTATTCCTTGAGCTGCATCTACTACTAATAAGGCTCCCTCACATGCTGCTAAACTACGACTTACTTCATAAGAAAAATCAACATGACCTGGAGTATCTATTAAATGAAGTAAATAATCTTCATTTTGATAATGATAATTAAGTTCAACTGCATTTAATTTAATAGTAATCCCACGTTCTCTTTCAATATCCATAGAATCTAAAGTCTGTTCTTTTAATTCTCTTTTTGCTAAAGCACCAGTTTCTTCTAATAATCTATCTGCTAATGTACTTTTTCCATGATCTATATGAGCAATAATAGAAAAATTTCGTATATTTTCTTGTTTCATAGTATTCACCTTTTTTCTTACATAATTATAACAGAAAAAGTACTATTAAACTAGCACTTTTTTTCCACCATTAACACTATAAATCTAAATAAATAATGTAATCATTAACATAAAAATTCCTAATAAAATTCCACTTATCGTTATTTTCTTGTTTTTACTATGAAGTATTTTAGGTAATAACTCCATAATAAGGATATATAAAAGCATTCCAATAGTAAGTGTTAAAGAAATACCTTCTACTATTTCCATAATATTAGATAAATGGAAAAGTGATATGAATAGTCCTCCTACAAAAGTAGAAAGTGATATTCCCAAAATAATTAACATAGTTTTTTTCTTATTGTGATTAGACTTATAAAAAGTAGAAGCAATTACCATACCTAGTGGTATATTATGAAGTCCTACACCAATAGATGCCATAAGTCCTGCTTTTAAATCAGATGATACTAATAAGTAAATTGCCATACCTTCTACAATATTATGAATGACTAAAGCAATACTAGAAACAAATCCTATGTGTTTTAAATTCTTATCATCATCACTAGTAGTAGATAAATCATCTTCATGATCTGGTATAAAATGATCTAATAGTTTTAAAAATAAAAAACCAATAAGAGCACCCACCCCAATATAACTAAAACGAACCCAAATAGAATTGTAGTCAATAATTTCAAAAGCTTCTGGAATTAAATCGACAATAATTAACATCATCATTACTCCAAACGCTAAACTAATGGAAAACTCTACAAATTTGTCATTATTTTTAGTTAAAAAAACAATTAAAGAACCTATAATAATAAAGATTCCTAAGATAAGAGTAAAAAGAAGTCCCATAATAACACCTACTTAAATATTGAATATAAAATAACGATAACTCCTAATACTACACGATACCACATAAATAGTTTAAAATCATGTTTTTTAATATAACGAAGTAAGAATTCAATACATAATAATCCTGATACAAAGCTTACTCCTACTCCAACAATAAAAATACTTAAATGTGTAGTAATAGCTGTCATAGTAGTACTATCAAAAATTGATAAAACTACTGCTCCTAAAACAACAGGAGCTGATAAATAGAAAGAAAATTTAGCTGCATCTTCTCTATTTAATTTTAAACCACGTGCTGCTGCAATCGTAGTTCCACTTCTACTAAAACCCGGAATTAAGGCAAATACTTGGCTGCAACCTATTAAAAATGCGTCTTTAAAACTCATCTCATCTAAAGTTTTCATTTCTTTAGATAATTTATCAGCAAGATAAATAATAATACCCATAATAATTAAGCTACTACCTATCAAAATAAAATTATTTCGAATAGCATTTTCAATAACACTTTCAAATAATACGCCTACAATGGCAGCTGGTATTGTAGCAACTACTACATACCAAAATAATCTTCCTTCTTTTGTTTTAGTACCTTTGGTAAGTCCAGATAGTACCATATTCCAAAAATCTTTAAAGAAATAAATAGCAATAGCAAGTAATGTTCCAAAATGAAGTGCTATATCAAAAGCTAAAGCTAAATCACCACTTACACTATTAGCACCAATTCCAAATAAATCTCTAAAAATAATTAAATGAGCACTAGAAGAAATAGGTAAAAACTCTGCTATTCCTTGAATAATAGCTAATATAATAACTCCAATATCCATAATTATTTCTCTCCTAACTTATATCCGACTACCATACCAATTAGTAAGAATACAATTCCGATTAAAACTTGTGGTACTGTAAAAGTAATACTACCTACTTCATGATAAATAGAAACAGGAATAGCTAAAACACTAGCAATAATAAATCCTATTACTCCAAAATAAGTCTTTGTTTCATATTTAGTAAGTAACCATTCAATTAATTTAGCAATTAATACCATTCCTACTACTACACCAACTCCAAAGAATCCAGCAACAAAAATATTAGGAATAATATTTTCAAAATGACTTAACTCTTTTACTACATTAATGATAGGTAAATAATAACCTAATAGCATTAGAACTAAAGAACCACTTACTCCTGGAATAACCATAGTACCAGCAGCAATAATACCAATAATAGATAGCCATAAATAGCCTAAAACACTTAAATTAGCAAAATTAGCATTTCCTAATGTACCACCAAATATTTCATCAGAAAAAGCAAGAACCATTACAAGTGCAAAAGTAAGTGTCATAATAAAATAACTAGATACTTGTTTTGTTTCTTTCGTATTTTTTATTTTAGAAACAAGCATTGGAATACCTCCAATAACTAATCCCATAAAAAATAAAGTGGTAGGAATTGGACACTTATCAAAACAAGTAGAAATCACATTACTCATTGTTAGTAATGATAAACCAATTCCAATAAAAATAGGAAGTAAAAATTTAATATTTTCCTTTAAATTAGAAAAGAAATGACTAATAGCTCCAATAAAACCCTCATATATTCCTAAAGTAAGTGCTAATGTTCCCCCACTCACTCCTGGAATAATATTAGCAATTCCCATAATAAACCCCTTGATTACTAAAATAATATTCTTCATAAAATCTCCTTTTCTTTTAATAAGTATATTGTACCAAATTTCTGACGAAAAGTCTTCAGTTTTAAAAAAAATATTGCAAAATAAAAAGTGTTGGATTATTATAAATTCCGTTCAAAGAAAGATAATAAATTACAACACATATAATATTATACACAAATTTGATTAAATTAAAAGATTTGTTTTCTCTCTTTGATTATTTGAAGGGAGATTTTTTTATGAAAAACACAAAAAAATAAAGAAAATTGGGTTGAAAAAGTGAAATACACTTTAGAACTTTGAGGAAAAAGCAATAGAACTTTTGATAATTATAAATCTCATATAACTAGGTTTTTAAATTACTATGGCGAAAATATTGAAATTAATAAATTATCTGAAGATGATATTGTTGATTATTTTAGAAAGAATTATATTGATTTAAATAGATATGCCTCTAGTCTAAATGTTGGAATTTGTTCTATTAGATTTTTATATTCAGTATGTTTTAATTGTCATCTAAATAAAGATATTTTACCATCTACCAAATTAAAGAAAAAAATGTCTACTATTATACCTAGCATTTATTTTTAAAAATTTTTAATGAAGAACATTGCTTAAAATATAAATGTTGGTTAATTCTTGCTTTTTGTTATGGTCTAAGGGTTGAAGAAATGGCAACTATAAAAATTGAAAATATTTACCCTAATGAACATAAACTAAAAGTTCTAGGTAAAGGCAACAAGGAAAGATACACCATTCTTCCTGATATTGTTACTAAATATTTAAGATTTTATTGTAAAGAAAAACATATTACTCAAAAACAAGGATATTTGTTTAAAGGAATAAACGAACATGAACATATAAATTGTAAAAGCATTATTAATTATTTTTCTACATTAAAAATTGCTTATGATTTAGATAAAAATATTTCATTTCATACGTTAAGGCATTCCTTTGCTACATATTATTTAATGAACGGTGGAAACATTATTACTTTAAAAAACATGTTAGGTCACTCACACTTAAACACTACTAATATTTATCTACAGATTGCTCAAAATTTTAATCAATTAGAAGGTATTAACTATGTCTAACTTTACTATTCAAGATATATTCCTAAAATATGGTGAAAAATATGTAGATAAACATAAGTTATCAAAAGAACAATGAAAAGTATTTAATGCTATTATTAATTGTGGCACTAAAAATTTAGGATATCATATATGTACATGTGATGAATGTGGTGAAGAATATTTTGGCTATAATTCATGCCGTAATAGACACTGTCCTATGTGCCAGGGCTATGCTAGAGAAAAATGGATTCAAAAAGAGTCCAGTTATTTACTAGATTCCAAGTACTTTCACATCATTACCACTGTTCCTTATGAATTAAATGAAATATTTCTTTATAATTCAAAAATTTGTTATAACATATTATTTAAGGCAACAAGTGAATCAATATTAGAACTATGTGAAGATTCTAAATGGTTAGGCGCTAAAGTAGGTATTACTTCTATTCTTCATACTTGGGGACAAACTATGGAATTTAACCATCATATTCACTCAATTGTTACTGTTGGTGGATTAAAGAATAATCATTGGGTAAAATGTGACAAAGATTATCTTTTTAAAGTGCAAGTTTTTGGTTCCTTATTTAGGGGTAAGTTTTTATACTATTTAAAACATGAGTTTGATAATCTTATTTTAAATAACATTAATGATTTAAAGTCATTTAATAAATTTTTAGAACCACTTTATAAGAAAACTTGGATAACATATATTGAACTACCTAAAGGTAAAGCAGAAAATGTTATTGAATATGTTGGAAGATATTCTTTTAGAGTAGCTATCTCTAATGAAAGAATCAAAAATATTGAATATGATAAAGTGACTTTTGTGTATAAAGATTATAAAGATAATTCTAAAATTAAAGAAATGACCATTTCTTGTGAAGAGTTTATTAGAAGATTCTTACTTCATGTACTCCCAGATAATTTTACTAAAATTAAACATTCTGGATTACTATCAAATAGAAATAAGAAGAAGAATATTAAATTATGTAGATTACTTATATCTAGAATACTAACCAATGAATTTGTATCTGCAATATCTAGAAAATTTCATGAGTTTAAATGCGAAAAATGTGGTTCAACTAATTTTAGTTATTCATTTCAATATGATATTCATCGACTCAGTATTTAACAATTTATATACTATTTCAGGATTCAATACTTTAGGGGTAAGGGTTACTATAATCTAATTTACTTAAAATTTTATACTTTCACGATGATTTTATCATTTTAGTTAATTAATTTATAAAAATTAAAAAGAAAGTAATTATTGCTTTCCCCTTATACATATTCATCAAAAATTAGGTACAATAATTTTATAACACAAAAATTCTTTTAAATTTTAATCAGAATTGTATTTGAGTAATATCATTTAATTAAATTTTTGTTTTCCATTATTCTAAAACAACATAATTATCATTTTTTTAGATTCTTAAATATTTTTATTTATAGATTGTGTTAAACTTTATGACTGATAAATAGAAATATTAGTAACTTTCTAAGCTTTTACAAGTACTTTTTTTAAAGTTTTTAAAAAGTTGTGAGTTTTATCTAAAGTTTTAATCTAATTTACGACTTAAAATACCAAAATATTCTCTTTTTTTAAGAATTGGGTGTTAAAAAGGTACATATTTTAAATAAAATGTTAAACTAATTTTTTTGGTTTGAATTATTCATGTATAATGCATGAATAATTCTAATTAGTTTAGTGGAACGGCAGTTAAACCCTTTCTAATTTGAGAATAGTTTTAATATTGCCTTGAAAATTTCAAATTATAATTAATATGATAATATTAATAACATAATATTCTATCATTTTTAAAGCTTTATATGTTTTTCTACAATTTTTAATTCTTGATTATTTATTTCTACTTCAAAATACACTCCATCAGGTATATTGTCGTTGTTAATATTTTCAGTTAATGAACCAACGATATAGTAATTAATACTTTCTTCTTTTATTTGTTTTGTCCAATGTTGATGTCCGGAAAAAACACCAAGTATATTATTGTGTTTTTTTAGTATTTCTTTTACTTCATTACGATTTGCAAGTAAAGCACTTTCTGCACAATTTTCAAACCACCAATTTCCTTTCATATTATCTTCTGCTATACCAAAATGATTAAATATGATACATGGTAATTTGTTTTTTTGTACATCTCTTTTTAACCATTCTAAATCATCTTGTGATATAAATTGCGTTTTTAATATTCCGCCTTCAGCTATTCCTAAATCATTTTTTACATCAAGACCTAAAAATACTAAATGATAACCTTTTACATTTATTGAGAAAGTTGAATATCTACCAATAATTTTTTCTATTTCATCTCTAGATGACATTGAACGTAAATCATGATTTCCTAAAACTGAATAAAATGGTACTTTAATACTTTTAAATTTATTATATATTATTTTAAAATTTTTTATATCCTGATCATGATTATTTGTATCTTCAATAAAATCACCAAGATAGATACATAAATCTGGTTTTATATGATTATTAATTTCATCATTTAATTTTTCAAATAAAGGAACTGCTAATTTTGTTAATTTTCTATTATACTGTTCGTTATGACTTTCATCCAAATAATGTATATCTGAAAAAATAACTAATTTTAAAATATTATCTTTCATACTTATCACCTATTAAAGCTATTATACTACATTTTGTTTCATAAAATATTAATCCTTAGAAATTAGAATAAAATTATACTAAAGTATTTTTAATTATTAAAGATTAATCATTTTAAAATATAATCCTTTATTTTCCATTAATTCACTATGACTACCTTGTTCAGTTATTTTACCATCATTCAATACAATTATATTATCATAGTCTTCTATACTATCTAAGGTATGTGCAATTACTATAATGGTCTTTTCTTCTGATAATTTATTAATAGTCTTTTCAATTATTCTCTTACTGTTCTTATCTAAAGCACTAGTTATCTCATCAAATAAAATAATGGGTGTATTCTTTAATATTGCTCTAGCAATAGCAATTCTCTGTTTTTGGCCGATAGATAAATTCGTTGTATTTTCTTCAATAATTTCATCATATTTATTTGGTAAAGTATTAATAAAATCATCAATATTTGCAAGCTTACATGCGCGTCTTATTTCTTCATCTGTTGCATTTTCATTAACCATCAAAAGATTATTTTTTATTGTCATATTAAATAACATAGGTTCTTGATTGACAATTGTAATAGTATTTCTTAAACAACTCTCAGAAAAATCTTTTATATTATGATTATCTATTAATATATTTCCATAATAGTTATCATACTGCTTCAATAATAGTTTAAATATTGTAGTTTTTCCACAGCCAGACATACCAATTATTGCATTTTTTTCTTTATTTTTTATTTTGAATGACACATTATTTAAAACATTATCACTTTCATTATTATAGGAAAATACTATATTTTTAAATTCAATATTACCAATGTGCCGGAGAAAGGAAAGACATTTGCTGGAGAAGCCCGGGAAACTTTTCTTTTTCTAATTTACTATCTTCTAATAAAGACTTTATTCTTAACATATTTGCAGTAAATTCAGAAATACCAAAATCATGTTCTATTATTCTATGGAAAACATCATCTATAATATTATTCATATAAGTTATAAGTAGCATTGCTGTTTCTATGGATATAATTGAAAATTTTAATTGATTGATTATATATAGGATTACTATGGTATCTCCAATAATTCTTATTGTCCACTTTGTCGTATTTACATTTTTATCTAATAATCTTCTTGTTGTTCTAACTTCTTTCAAATCATCTATATCATTTTGAAAAAGATTATAGCATTTATTTTTTAAATCTAAAGCTTTTATTTCCCTTATTCCTTTGGTAGTTTCAGTAATTAATGTTGAATAATTATCTGAATACTCAAATTCATCATGCAAATATTTTTTAGACCTATCTAATTGTATTTTAAATAAATATAAACTTAAAGCAGATACAATAGTAACTACAATTCCTATTTTATAGTCTATAAAAAATATTATAAATAACATTACGATAGATGTGCAACAATAAGCACTTTCTTGAAGTAATGAACTTATTGTTCTCATCATTCCACTATCAGCTGCTTTAATTGTTGTAAATATTTTTCCTGATTTCATATGTTCAAAAGAACTCATTGAAAGTGTTAAGAATTTTGCGTATATCTTTTTTTGGATAGTAGCAGATATTTCTTCTCCAGAGCGAATAACTATCTTTCTATATTGATTATGGCAATAAGTAATAGAAAAAGTTCTTAATAACCCACATATTATGGCAAGTTTTATTGCTCTTTCATAATTTAAGCTCATTATATTAGCTATTAAATTTGAATAACTTGTTGTATATAACATAGATGTTACAACGAAAGCAATCATAAATACTGATCCTATTATATACCTTTTTCTATTCTCTTTTGAAAATCTAAACAAATCTTTAAAAGCTGAAAAAAATCCATATTTCGTATTTTTCATATTATATTTACCTCATTTTGTCCACTAATTTTTAATACAATTTTATATAGCTATGAAGCTGATTTAACTAATCTGTTCTTATTAAAAGTAATGAAAACTATTCTAATTGTACCAAATTTCTGACGAAAAGTCTTCAGTTTTAAAAAAATATTGCAAAATAAAAAGTGTTGGATTATTATAAATTCCGGTTCTATAATATTTAGTGTTGGTGAGTAAATCACCGACACTATTTTTAATTAAAAAAAGAAGTCATATCAGAAACTCATGATACAATGTAATTGCTTATAAAACATTGAAAGGATCTGATTAAATGACTCATACTGATTATACTAAAAAAATATTAAGAATTGAAGATAATAAATCACAACACATATAATATTATACACAAATTTGATTAAATTAAAAGATTTATTTTCTCTAATTTTTACACTTGATAAATTCTATTTTACAGAAGAAAATAACATACCGAATTGATATGTTATTTTGTTTTCTTTGATAGTTTATATGAATATATCAAATTTTTTATCTTATTACATCCATAATAGCAGGTACTACTTGTTTCTTTCTAGATACAACACCATCTACATAAGTACCTTGTTTCATATCTATTATATCAAAACCATCGCTAATAATCTCACTAGAACCATCAGTATAGAATAAATAGCTACCATTACGAATAATATCTGTTACCACTAATAATACTAAACGGTATTCTTTATTTTTAGCAAGTTCATTAATGTAATCAATATATTCTTCTTTTCTAGCTAAAATAGAATCAATATCTAATGTAAATACTTGACTAACTGCAAAAGTTAAATCATCGTTAGCAAAACCTTTAATATCTGTATTTACGATTTCTTCTATTGTTTTTCCTTGTAAAGAAGTACCGGCTTTAAACATATCAAGTGCATATTTCTGATAATCAATATCAACTATCTTAGCAAGAGAAGATACTACTTGTCTATCTAAATCAGTAGTAGTTGGACTAGTAAGTGCTAAAGTATCAGATAAAATACCAGATAACATAACACCAGCTATTTCTCTTGGAATTTCAACATTATTTTCTTGATACATTAAGTAAATAATCGTATTGGTACAACCTACAGACATATTACGGAAGTTGATTGGATTCTTAGTAGAAATATTACCAATCTTATGATGGTCTACAATCTCAATAATATCAGCTTCTTCTAATCCTTCAGCACTTTGTTCTAATTCATTATGATCTACAAGAATTACTTTTTTACGCCTTTTGTCAGTAATTTCAGTAATACGAATTAAACCTTTACAAATATCATTTTTACCAATAATCGGATAGTTATTATGTTTTAATTTACTTGTCTTAACTACAAAATCATCATAATAAGTTCCTTCATCAAATGTATAAGGACGATCACTTGGAATTACATTTTTTAAATAATTTGCTAAACCAATTACCTTAGTAGTATGGAAAGTATCAAACTTAGTACGAATAATATTAACATGGTTTTCTCTAGCTAAGTTTAAATGTTCTTCATTAATTTCACCATTTCCAACTACAATTAATAGTTTAACTTTAGACATAATAGCATATTCAATAACGCTATATCGATCTCCGACAATTAAAATATGATTTTTTTCAAGTGGCACATTGTTAATAATTGTAGCACTACGATAAGCAGCCGCCATTAAATTACCAGTTATTTCTTCATCAACTTTTAATACTTCTTCTCCCTCTAAAGTATTTAAAATATTATTATAAGATGTATGAAGATAGCTAAAATCACCATTAATTAAATCTTTAAATATTGTTTTAACTGTAACTAATCCAACAAACTTCTTATTATCATCAACTACTGGAATACCAGTAATACCCTTTTCTGTCATATAATCATAAGCCTGTTTAATAGAAACATTTTGATTAATAAAATAATCCTTATGATAATTCAAATCTTTTAGTTGTAGTTTAACATCTTCAATAAACATTGGAGTAGCAACATTAAAATATTTTAAAACATATTTTGTTTCATCATTAATTTCACCTAATCTAGCTGGAACTGTATGCATGCCAAGTTTATTCTTTAAATAAGATAAACTAATAGCACTAGTAATTGAATCAGTATCAGGTTTCTGATGTCCAAAAATATAAACTTTTTCCATAAATAAATTACCTCTTTTTCTAATAAAAACTACTGTATGATTATACAATAATTTACAATAATTTACAATTCCTAAATTTTACTTTTTTTAGTAAATAAAATGTCATAGATATATAAGAATACCTATGACAATTTAAATTTATTCAACTACAAATGGACTATCTTTAGTGCCATCACCTGATGAAATTTGGATATCAGTAGTTAAATTTAAAACTGGATTAAGACACACACTGTCCCAAGAACCACCACTATATAAAGTATCACCTGTACTTTTAGTCCTCCATACATGAGTAAAACTACCTATCATACCAGCAGGACTCATTGTCCAAAAAGTTTTATAACTATGTAAATAATAATTACTATTTATGTTATAGTATCCACCAGCATATACTAGTTCATCATATGTAATTAAGCCAATACCGGCATTTACCATTCCTTTATTATATTGATCAGGTGTGCATTTAAAATCTGGTGTATAATCTGAATATAAATTCATCGAAATTGAACTAGAATTAATTTTTACTTTAGCTTGTTCACAATAATAATTACCTGATGCTACTTTATTAGATAAATCTTGATTACTTTTAATATTTGTTTGATACCAACTTTCAAGTTGAGTCTTAGCCTGACTATTTGTATAATACATAGACAGTTCACTATAAACATTGGAATTAAATTGATAGGTTTGATTATTATTAATTCCATCTTGCATTATAATTCTTACTGTACCATCTTCATTAATTCTTACGATTCTCCATGTTTGGCCAGCAAATGACACATAATTATTTTCTACATTTCCTCTAAAGTAATAAGTTGGATCTCCCGTATTAGTAGCAGTTGATACATATAATCCACTTGCATCACTTGAATTATTACTTGATGTAGTTAGCGTTGGTTCTTTTTGTATTACTGAATATTGTTTACCAAAAATACTAACTACTGAAGCAACACTAGCAATTCTTCTAACCTTTATATTATATATCTTCTCACTACCATCTTCTGCTATTACTCTAATTGGTAGTGTGTTTTTTCCTACTACTAAATCTTTTGCTCCTAGTCCTCTTACTTTTGCTTTTGTACTAGTAGCAGTTGCATTTACTGTTACACTTGATATATTGTTTTTAACTGTACAACTATATTCTGTAGTAGCACTATTAAATACTGGATCTAATGTACAGTCTGATACTGTAATACTATCTAATGTATTAGTTGTATC
>OHAS01000045.1_pt1 | contig 75239 bp, 73 predicted proteins | sample 1577131 | NCBI WGS metagenome assembly OHAS01 (sample SAMEA3541566, study PRJEB24748) | human gut metagenome | biome: human gut; feature: human-associated habitat; material: faeces | place: China | collected 2012 | reverse complement strand
GGCGGAAACGCTGGGCGCCACGCGCTGGCAGAGTTTCCGCAAGGTAGTGCTGCCGTAGCGGGGAAGTAGCTCTCATCGTTCACATAGGTGGTGTTAGGACCACGGGAACCAGCGGCCTTTTCACGAGCCAGCTGGAAATCAGCGGAGGACAGCACATCCAGAACGGCGGCAGCCAGCTCGGGATGCGGGCAATTCTTGACCATGCCGGAGGCAAACGCGCAGACGGTGTTGCCTTCGGTGGGCCACACGATCTCAACATTGTCCGCGCCACTCATCAGCAGGGAGATGGCGCCGTTATCATAGGTCAGACCCACAGCGTACTCGCCGTTGTAAACATCCTTGTAGCAGGCGGAAGAGCTGGTGCTGATAACGCCGTTGCAGTTCTCCATGAGGCTCTTCTGATAGTCCCAAGCCTTCTCATCGCCAAACTCGTCGCCCATGAGGTACAGCATGGTCTGCAGCTGACGCCATGCAGAGGAGGAGGCGGAGGGGTCAGCCTGAATGATGTGGCCCTTCAGCTCGGGCTGCAGCAGATCGGCATAGCCCTTGACATCCACGCCCAGCTCGTTCAGAACCTCGGTGTTCTTGATGAGGCAGACATACTGATAGGCAAAGTAGGTGTAGTAGCCGTTGGACTCAACAGCACACTGATCGGCGTACTTGGGGGTATACTCCTGCAGCAGATCCAGATACTGATCGCCATCGGTCTGGGACAGGCCGCCGAAGATCACATCTGCCTGGGGATTCTCCTTCTCAGCATCAACACGAGCCACCAGTTCGCCCAGAGAGCCGCTGATGAACTCCACGTTCACATCGGGGTACTCCTTGTTGAATACCTCCAGGAACACTTCGTGATCCACGTCAGTCTGAGTGGAGTAGATCACCACGGTGCCGGACAGCGTGGCGGCATCATCGCCATCGTTTGCGTCCGGCTGCTTGGTCTCGCCGCAGGCCACCAGGGACAGGGACATGACCAGGGCAAGAAGCAGGCACAAAAACTTTTTCATGTTCTTTCTCCTTTTTGTTGTTTGTTTTTATATCGACACTGCATTATCGCAGCGCAGATACGAGGAACAGGCACCGCGCCTTACATCTGGATCTCCCGACCCCGGTTGATGCGCATATAGACCATCAGCGAGATCGCGGTCAGCACCGTCGTAACGGCAGCAAACGCAGCGGCTTCACCGAAGTTACCGCGGGCAACGGCGGTATATGTACCTACCGTCAAAGTAATGGAGCGATTGTTATAGAGGATGGCCGCACTGGAAACCTCCGTCACGATGGACACCCAGCTGAGGATCGCACCGGAGATAATGCCGCTGGACATCATGGGAACCGTGATACGGAAAAATGTCTTCATCTTGGATGCGCCCAAGCTGATAGAAGCCTCCTCGATGGACAGCGGTATCTGTATCAGCGTAGCCGTAGCAGAGCGCGTGGTATACGGCAGACGGCGTATAATGACAGCGATGATCATGATGGCCAGTGTACCCGTAAGCACCAGCGGCTTTTTGCCAAAGCCAATGACCAGCGCGATAGCGATGACCGAGCCGGGCATGATGTAGGGCATCATGGAGATCGTATCGATGGAGTGGTTGATGAAATTGGGGCGCCGGACAACGAGGTAGGAGATCATGATGGCCAGCAGGATGATGGCGGCCAGCGCGATAACACCCATAACAACCGTGTTGCCAGTGGCGCGCAGAAGCAGCTTGTTCAGCGCTGCCTTGTAGTTGGCCAGAGAATAACCTTCCTGGAACACGCCCATCTTGGAGTTGCGGAAGGACACATAGACGATGTAGATCTGCGGCAGCAGGGAAATGGCGACAACGGCATAGCAGAACACATGCATCAGAACGCCACCGAGACCCTTCGGGTCCTTTTTCTCCACCGGGTGCAGCGCGTTCATGGAGAAGCTGAACTTCTTGGTGGCATACTTTTGCAGCAGGAAGATCGCCGCCGTCAGGATAATGGCAATGACGCTGATGGCGGAGGCAAAGCCATAGTCGGAGCCCGTTTCGCTCAGGAACTGCTTGTATATCTCCACCGTAAAGGTGCGGTAGCCCTCGCCGATCAGCAGCGGCGTACCGAAATCGGCAAATGCGCGCATGAACACCAGCAATGCAGCCGCCAAAACCGTGGGCATGGACAGCCGCAGGATCACATTCCAGAACCGCTTGAAGCCGCTGCAGCCCAAATTGGCCGAAGCCTCCATCAGACTGTTGTCAAGATTGCTGAACATACCGTTCATGTAGATCATGACCAGCGGATAGAGCTTTGTGGCCTGCACCAGCAGAATCCCGCCGAAGCCGTAAATGCTGCCAGACTGAATACCCAGCGCTTTCAGCAGCAGCGTAATGTCACCGGAGCGCCCCATCAGCAGAATCCATGCGTAAGCTCCGATGAACGGCGCGGACATACAGCACAGGATACTGGACACCAGCAGGAACTTAGCGCCCTTCAGCCGGTAGAAGGAATAGAAATAGGAAAAGGCAATGCCGATAGCCAGCGATACCAGCATAACGGCGATAGACACCTTGAAGCTGTTGAGTATGGTATTGTAGTAGTAAGGCTTGCTGAAAAACTTAATGAAATTGTCGAAGGTAAAGGCGGACTCACTGGTGGTAAACGCCTGCTTGAGCAGCGTACAGATGGGGTACACGAAGAACAGCAGGAACGCCAGCAGCAACGCGATGGAAATAGCCGACCATACCTCGAATTTCCTGCGCTTTTGGTTCATTCCGCACCTCTCTTGTCGTCATGGACACCGCGAAGCAGGTTCACGCTTCCGTCCTCGGAGAAAATATTGATCTTCTCCGCCTTGACCTGGAGAAATACCTCAGTCCCCTTGGGGATAATGGAATCGATAGAGGATTCCTGGATCGTTTCCACCTCTGTGCCGTCATGCAGCGTCAGCTTGTAGTGCGTGTTCAGACCGAGGAAAATGCTGTCGCTGACCTTGGCGGGCACACCCTGTGTCGCATCGGTAGAAACAATAAACTCCTCCGGCCTCACCGAGATTTGGATACTCTGCTCACGCCGGTGCTGCTCCTGCACATTTTCGATGGGGACGGTATAGCCGTCGGAAAAACGCACGGCGCACTTGCCGTCCTGTACCGTCAGCGTACCGGGGAGCATATTGGTGCGGCCAATGAATGTCGCAACAAAGACATTGGCCGGGCGCTGATAAATGTCCTTCGGTGTACCGATATGTTGGATCACGCCGCCACTCATGACCGCGATGCGGTCGGAGACAGCCATAGCCTCTTCCTGATCGTGGGTCACATAGACAGTGGTGATGCCGACCTCGTTCTGAATCTTCTTGATAATGCCGCGCATTTCCACCCGCAGCTTGGCATCCAAGTTGGACAGCGGCTCGTCCATCAGAAGGACGTCCGGCTTGATGACCAGTGCACGCGCCAACGCCACGCGCTGCTGCTGTCCGCCGGAGAGACGGTCGGGCATACGGTCGGCATACTCATCCACATGGACCAGCTTCATGAACTCATCGGAGAGCGCCGCTTTCTCCGCCTTGCCCATCTTTCGGTTCTCCAGGCCGAACTCCACGTTCTTGCGGACGGTCAGATGGGGGAAAATGGCGTAATTCTGGAACACCATGCCGATGTTGCGCTTTGCGGGGTCGAGATCGTTGATGAGCTTGTCGTTGAAGTAGAAATTGCCGCCCTCAATGGTATTGAAGCCGGCGATCATCCGCAGCAGCGTGGTCTTGCCGCAGCCGGACGGACCGAGAAGCGTGAAAAACTCGCCTTCTCGAATCTGCAGGCTGAGATCCGGTATCACCGTATTAGCTCCGAACTGCTTGAGGGCATGCTCAATACGAATGGTGACGCTCATGTTGTGTTCCTCCTGTTTGATTGAAATAAGCGGCACAGCACCTCATTTTGGGAAATAACGTCAAAATGGTGCAGAAACGTGCGTCTATGCAGACAAGGGCAGACACGAGGGGTATTGCAAATTGTTACAAAAGTCACAAAGACAAATCCCTTTTGTTTTTAGAAATTATATACATCGTCTCGAGGGCAAGTCAACTATTTGCGCGGGGTTGACAATCACATTGAAATATGATAGCCTACAACCGCAATTATCTTTCATTATCTACCAATTTCGAGCAAGGAGGCACCGCTATGTTCAGCAGCGAACGCCACGCGCAGATACTGTCATGTCTTGAAAAGCACAACACCATATCCGTACAGGAGCTGTCCGCGCAGCTGTATGCCAGCCCCAGCACCATCCGCAGAGACTTATCGGAGCTGGAGGAGCAGGGCTTTCTGAAACGTGTCCACGGCGGTGCTGTGCTGACGGCAGGTAGCACCTTTGATACCCCGGCCAGACTGCGGCGAACGCAGCAGCTGGCAGAAAAGCAGCGCATCGCGGAGCTGGCCACCAGATTTCTCAAGCCCTCATCCTCCTATTTTTTCGATTCCAGCTCCACATCCGGCATATTAGCCGAGCGTCTGGCTGACTATCCGGATGTGAAAATTGCAACAAACGGAGTGGGAATATTGTCCAGTATGAGCAGCAGTGACAAGGTTTCCATCATTTCCTGCGGCGGTTATCTGCGTTCACCGTGGGACGAGCTGACGGGGAATGTGGCGCTTCGTTCTATCGAGGAGATGAATGCGGACATCTTCTTTTTCTCCTGCGCAGGCTTCAGCGCCGAGCAAGGCTCCATGGAGCTTAACGATGATAACGTGGCGGTCAAACGGGCTTTTTTCCGCAAATCCAAGCTGCACATTCTTCTTTGCGACAGCACAAAATTCGGCCAGCGCTTTTTCTACAACCTCTTTTCCCTGCAGGAGATCGACTTCGTGGTAACGGATCGCTGCCCGGAAAACCGGCTTTATCGGGAACTGCTGGGAGAAAAATTGATATTCTGAGCCGCAAGCCAAGAAAAACGGTCATACCATCCTCTACGGAAGGTATGACCGTTTTTGCTCATTTGCGCTCAAAACCGTTCGCTGTGTTTTGCCGTTTTTCAGCTTTCCTGCCAATATGCCCATAGTTATTGACGTTGTTTGCCGCAAGATGTTATAAGTGGGGTAACATTTTGCAAGATATGCGTGTGAAGGGTGATGTTTATGATGACAGGGAAGCTGTCTCCGTCCATGATGTGCGCTGATTTCGCGCAGCTACCCCAGACGATATGCGAGTTTGAAAAAGGCGGCGTTGAATATCTGCACATAGATATTATGGACGGGGAGTTCGTTTCGAATTTTACACTGGGAACGGATTTTTGCACCGGGCTGCGGCAAATGACCCGCATTCCGCTTGACATTCACTTGATGATCAACCGTCCCGATTTGAAAATATCCTGGTTCAAGGTGCAGCCGGGTGAGTTCGTCTCCGTGCACTGGGAGAGCACTCCCCACATTCAGCGGACACTGGCCATGATACGGGAGGCCGGCGGAAAACCGATGCTGGCGCTGAATCCGGCCACGCCCATCGAGGTGCTGGACTATGTTGTGGGTGATATTGACGGCGTGCTGCTGATGACGGTGAATCCGGGTTTTGCCGGGCAGAAGCTGATCCCCGCCATGTTGGAAAAGATCCAACGCACCCGCGCATACCTGGATGCTCACGGGCGAAAGGATGCCAGCATCGAGGTGGATGGCAACGTCAGCTTTGTCAACGCGGAGAAAATGCGGCAGGCCGGGGCAGATATTTTCGTGGGCGGTACCTCCAGCATATTTGGCAAGGATGACACCCTCTCCGGGAATATCCAAAGACTCCGCCTCGCGGTCAAGTAAGCCGGAACAGGTAGAATAGATATTAGGATAGTAGAGAAGGAAGCGTAGTATGGAAAAAATGATGAAAGCCGCCAGAATGCACAGGATCGGAGAATTTTCCGTAGAAAGCGTACCTATTCCGATTCCGCATGGCGATGAACTGCTTGTACGCATTGGCGCGTGCGGCGTGTGCGGCTCCGATATGCCGCGGATATATGTCAACGGAACCAGCAAGCAGAAATACCCCCTCACTTTGGGGCATGAATTCTCTGGTACTGTGGTGGCGGTGGGCGAAACCGCAGACCCAGCCTATATTGGGAAACGCGGCACCTTTTTCCCGCTGATCCCCTGCCGTAAGTGTGACAGCTGCCTTTCCGGAAATTACGCCATGTGCGAGGACTATGATTACCTTGGCTCCCGGCGGGATGGTGGCTTTGCGGAGTATTGCCTCATCCCCAGCGCGTGGCACATGGTATGCTCCCAGAACCCGGATACCAGCTTCGAGGAGCTAGCCATGGTAGAGCCCGCCTGTGTTGCCCAGCACGCCATGCTGCGGCGCAGCGGTATGTACGCAGGAGCTAACGTCCTGATTTTTGGCGCAGGGCCTATCGGAATTATGGCGGCGCGCTGGGCGAAGTTGGCCGGTGCGGGACATATCCTGATGGTAGATGTGTTGGACGAAAAGGTGGCTTTCGCGGAAAAGCACGGCTTCTCTGCGGTGAACTCCACCTCCTGTGATCTGGAGCAGGCCGTTCGCGCCGCATTCGGCGGCAAGCTGGCGGACATCGCTTTTGAGGGAACGGGCTTCGGTTCTGCGCTGAACAATTCCATTGATTGCGTCAAGGCGTTCGGTACGATCGTCATGGTGGGCAACCCCGCCGGTGATACGACCATAAACAAGGGACAGCACAGCAAAATTCTCCGCAAGGAGCTGACGCTCAATGGCATTTGGAACTCCCATTTCAGCAACTCCCCTATCAACGAATGGAGATATACGGTGGACATGATGGACAAGGGGCTGTTCCACTGCGAGGATCTGATCTCCCAGCGAACCGACCTTGACGGCCTCCCTGGGCTGATCGACGATGTGAAGAACCATCGGGTAAATTCCTGCAAGATCATGTTCGTTGGGGACAAAGAGTAATAAAATATTTTCCCCCTGGATGGCACCTCATGCGGATATACCGCACAAACCACGCCACCCAGGGGGTATTTTTGTCGAAAAGCGTCTCAACTTGAGACGCCTTTTTTCACCCCGCTTTTGCGAAAAAAGCCGAACACAAAAGCCTTTTGTAACTTTACTGCTACTTTTCGGAAAAATTTCGGGTTTTGCCGTTCCTGTCCGTGATAGCTACATCAGAACGAAAGACAGCAGGAGAACGACTATGAAACTCACAGATTTTTACGCCTACACGGAGCAGACCTTTGACTCCTTCTGCAAGCAGGTCATCCGCAACGAGCGTACCGATGCCCTACGGGAGCTGGCGTACCACGCAAAGAACGAGACAGTGTTTTCGGCACTTACACCTGTGGAGATGGCGCGGCTGTCCATGGTTGATCGTATCCCCGAAGATACGGTGGAGTTCCACATCCGCGGTTACACCTTGACGGTAGAGAACGCCGCGCTGGGACAGGCTATCGCCGTCCTACCGGTACGTCTGCGGGATGTGGCGCTGCTGTACTACTTTGCGGGCATGAGCGACCCGCAGATCGGTCAGCTGCTCCGCCTCAAGCCGGGCACAGTGCAGCACCGCAGAACAGCGTCGTTGGCCAAACTGCGGAAGCTGCTGGGAGGTTCGTATGGACAATAAGATTTCCTATCAGACCATTCTTGCAGCCAAGGCCGGTGATCCTATCGCCATGGAGCAGGTACTACGCAATTATGACAGCTACATAACCATGTGCGCCCAGCGAACCATGACCGATACATACGGCAATAGCCGTGTGACTGTGGACATGGAGTTGAAAGGTCGTCTGCAAAGCAAGCTGATGATGCAGATCATCTACAAATTTGACCCGACCCGCCTACCCGAAGGTGAGGTAATTGAAACGGATTAGTGTTGCTGATCCGTGAGAGGGCACAGTGTGCTGCGCCTTCTCACGGGCTGGCAACAGTCCGGCTATATGCCATTCTAAAACTGAATAGGGCTGTCCCGAAGCAACGAGCCGGTGAGAGGTGCGCCAAGATCGTCCACAGGGGCGGGAGCGAGAAACGCCATCGTCACATGGCGGCACTGTGGCAGTGCCGCCGCCATGACTTGCGGAGGGGTAAGATACTTGCGTTGGCTATGCTTCACCGCGTAGAACGCCCCGCCATCAGAATGGAGGGAGGCCATGACCTATGAGACAGTTGCCGCTGTCGCCCATTCCGCCGCTGAAGAATATCAAGGAAATACAAGGGGGGAATTTCAATGAATGACAAGGGCAATTCTGTGTCTCCTGTCTCCCAGCGAATTGTTATTGACGGGTGTACCGTTATCCTCCGCTATGCTGCAAGCAGTGATCCTGCGGCAGCACACGCTGTGCAAAACAGTCTGTTTAACTTTCAAAGTTCGCCGCAGCCGATTTTTTGCAATGACGGCGAAAGTATGAGATAATAATGGTGTAAGGTGTACCTTGAAAAATAAATAGAGAACAAAAAGTTCAAGACTACACGCCATTTTCCGGTGGGGAAATGAGGTGTATGTAACATGGAAAACGTAAAGCGAGTATATTGCCTGTACCGCGTTTCGACCGTGGGACAGGTGGAAAAAGATGACATTCCCATGCAAAAGCAGTTTTGCAGAGAATTTGTAAACTGCCATTCTGGATGGCATATTGAAAATGAGTTCTACGAAAAGGGCATTTCTGGCTACAAGGTATCTGCCAAAGACCGCGATGCCGTGCAGGAGATCCAGCGGGACGCCGTACAGGGCAAATTTGATGTCCTGCTGGTCTATATGTTTGACCGCCTTGGCCGCCGTGACGACGAAACGCCCTTTGTTGTGGAATGGTTTGTCCGCAACGGTATTGAAGTCTGGAGTGCCGTGGAGGGGCAACAACGGTTTGACAACCACGTTGACAAGCTGCTGAACTACATACGTTATTGGCAGGCATCGGGTGAGAGCATAAAAACCTCCGTCCGCGTCAAGACCCGCATGGAACAGCTGACACAAGACGGCCTGTTCACCGGCGGCTCTATCCCATACGGCTATCGTTTGGAAAAGCGTGGCCGTATCAATAAGCGCAACAGAGAGGTCTGCGACCTCACCGTTGACGATGATGCCGCAAAGATCGTTCAGCTGATTTTCTATAAATACGTTCACGAAGGCTACGGCGCACAACGTCTGTGCCGCTATCTGACCGAGCTGGGTATCCGCAAGGCCGATGGAAGGAATTTCCCCAACACCACCATCAATCGTATCATCAAAAATCCCATCTATGTCGGCCAACTCCACAATGGCGATGCTACATCGGAGCGTATACCCGAACTGCAAATCATCGACCAGGATACGTTTGACGCCGCCCAACAGTTGATGGCGGCGCGGGCTACCCATCACGCAGACACGCCGTTGAACATGAAAGGGCAATCCCTATTGGTGGGCAACATCTTCTGCGGACACTGCGGAAACCGCCTGACACTGACCACCAGCGGGCGCAAGACCGTTCAAAAGGATGGTACAGTTCGGCGCGAGATGCGCTGCCGCTATCAGTGCCACTACAACCTGCGACACCCCGGCGAGTGTGACGGACAATCCGGCTATGGTGTTACAAAGCTGGACGGTATCGTGGAGAAAATCATCCGCCATCAGTTCGCGCAAATCAAGATGGCCTCACAGGATGATGTGATCGCCCAGCAGCGCGAAAAGGCCGTGGAACTGGCGCGGGCAAGGTGTAATATGGCTGAAATGCAGTTGAGCGAAAAACGCCGCGAGTTGGAGGATTACCGAGATGAAACCATCAAGGTCATTCGCGGGGAGAGCCGATTGAATGTTGACCTGCTGAACGAGTTGATCGACAAAGCGCAGGCCAACGTGGAAACTCTGTCACAGACAGCGGAAACGGCACGGCAGGAGCTTGAGAGTCGTACCGCAGACATGGAGACAGAGCAGCAGGAGTACGACAAGCTGAAAACATGGGCAGACCTCTATGACAACTGCAACTTTGCGGCCAAGAAAATGATCGTGTCGCAGTTTATCAAGTCCGTCCGCGTTTACCGCGACTATACGCTGGAGGTCGAGTTCAACGTTTCCTTTGAGCAATTCCAACAGTTGCAGGCCGCGTGCAACGGCGGCGCAAACGAGAGGACAAATGTCTGCATTGAGGCATAAGAAAAGCAGACCTGCCTAAACAAGTCTGCTTTCATGGTGGACCCAAAGGGATTCGAACCCTCGACCTCTCGGATGCGAACCGAACGCTCTCCCAAGGCTGATATATTGCATCCACACCGCAAAGAATTGTTATAGGAAAAGATGAATTGCGGCTATAATCATGCCTTGGCATGTTTCACAAAATAGAAAGCCTGAAATCATGAACTATGCCGAAAAAGACAATTTGGTTCTCTCTCGTTCGGATCCGCGGAAAGGCTGCTTATTATATTCAAGTTTCTGTTCTTTTCTGTTCTAATGATAGTATCCAATAGTGCTCCGGCATTTCCGAATCCCATAAAGCCCTCGGACCAATCAAGAAATATCATGAATTTCCAAAGAGAAGATGCTGATATATTGCTCACGAAGATTTGTCTACCGGCCACATTGTCCGCAGCCGTTGCAGGGGGCACCTGTCTTGCAGGGAGGCTGTCCTCCCAATAGATGTAGATAAAACTCCTGACTCAGATCAGCGTTATCACCCTGTTGAGCCTTTTGGGGGTATATAGGCGATGATGATGTTGGTAGTGTTTTAGAGTCGCGAGGCTGGTTCGTAGTCATATCAAATAATCTCCTTACACTTCTTTTGGCGTTTTTTCGGTGTTTGCATTTGTTTAGAGTTCCAGACATGCAGGAAGACTTTCGATAAGCTTCAGTGTGGCAGGATTTGTTGCCTCTTTGTGCCGATAAACGCAGAAATCCACCGTTTTTTCTTTTAAAAGAGGGATATAGTGGATGTATGACTCATTAAAAATTGGTTCCTTATTCATAATGACAAAGCCTTTTTCCATAATAAGCCAGTTGTAAAGCGTAAGATAGCTTGGAGCGTAGTGGATATTTGCCGGGCTGAAGCCGTTGGCCACACATTGGTCAATGATCCAACTGGTTACATTGGGGACAATGCTCCATTCCACCAGCATAAGGTCCATTCCGTCAAGTATTTTGAGGCCTTCCGCCGGATCTTTGCACTTTGCGGCCGGATGATCCCGACTGACCAGCGCGTAGCTCTGTTTTTCGGCCAGATGCTTTCGCTCAATGTTTGGATAGATGTTGTTAGGAAAGTCAAGGGAAAAGGCCAGATCAATTTTGTGAGAATTGAGTTGGTCAAACAGCTGGTTGTAAACGAGACTTACCACATTAATTTCAATGCTGGGGTTGTGGATTCGAAAATCCTTCAGAGCCTGCTTTATGGATGCTGTAATGAGGTGACCTTCTTGAATGCCGATCACCAGCCGAGAATCCATCCCGCACGCGGCATTTTGCACTGTTTCTTGGAGAATACGGTTGGCCTGTTGGACCTGTGGATAATTGTGAAGAAGGGCAACTCCGGCACTGGTAAGGTGCACGCCACGCTTGTTGCGAACAAAAAGCGGAGTATGGAATTCCTCTTCCAGGTTTGAAATACAGCGGCTTAATGCGGGCTGAGAAATGAAAAGGCGCTCTGCGGCCTGACTGAAATTCAAGGTCATTGCCACTTCGTAAAAATAGCGGTATTCCAAATCGTTCATATTGTCCTCCCCCTTCTTTTCACTGATGATTGCCTGACGCTAAAAATAGTATAGCATATCGGCAGAAGGGTTGGCAAGGTGTACAGCCACATCCTGTTGACAAGATAACTTTTTATGCATATTCTTATAAATGACTTGGCATTTCTCAAAGGGACGATTTTCTGCTAAACTATTTTTGCCGGCAAAGAAGACCTGTCCGGGCGGAAGAGGACTCTGTGCCCATTTCCTCCTCTGGACGTAGTGTTCTTCATAATACTTTGAGGAGAGTGCTTGAATATGAAAGTAAAAGATAAAAAAGTTATGCACTTTTTTATTGCTATCATTCTGGACATTTTAATTAGCGTCTTGATACCCGCAGGCAACGGCTTGACTGACATTGGTGTGCGCGCCATTGGTGCCGCTGTTGCTACCGTTTACCTATGGACTTTTGTCGCCACAGACTGGACAAGTATACTGAGTGTTCTACTGTTTGCTGTAGCAGGGGTGATGCCGTTTGGTAAGCTTCTCACAACCGGAGCCGTTCCAGTTCTGTTGATCATTGTGATGAGTGCCGTTACGATTCCACTGAGCCGGACTGGCTTTATTTCTCGCGTGATTAACTGGGCTGTCACCCGAAAATTCCTGAAGGGTCGCCCGTGGTTGTTCTTTGCATTCTACTTTGCTGCAATCTATGTTATCGGATGTTTTCTGGATGTTGCTGCCTGCGCCTTGATCGCACTTCCTGTCGCCAGAGAGCTTTGCCGGGAGATCGGCTACGAGGATGACTCCAAGTTTGCTTCTTGTATGTATCTTGGTGTTATTTGGTTCAGTATGTGGGGTTACGCTGCCACACCGATTGCCCACACCGTATCCATTATTATCATGGGCTTGATTGAGACGTATACCGGCCAAGCTATCTCTATGCTGGACTTTATGATGGTTGGCATTCCTAGCACCATTGTTCTGGGCGTTCTCAGTTTCCTAGTATTCCGTTTTGTTGTTAGACCTGATGTGAGCAAGTTTGTCAACTATGATCCTGAAGCCCGTGCCAGCAATCTGAGCCGAAAAATGGGAAAAGGCGAGAAGAGCGCTGTGATCATCTTCTGCCTGATTATTTTGGGTATCTTGTTCCCCGATATTTGCCGTGGTTTCCTGCCTGAGGCCGCCGCATTTGTTTCTGGCCTGACCATCAACGCTCCCGCTGTGGTGGGCATTTCGCTTTTGTATATCTTCAAGGATGAAAACGGTGAGCGTCTGCTGGACTTCAGCAAGTCCATCCATGAGATCCCTTGGGGCGCGGCGTTGCTAGTCATGGGTATGTTCGTTGTGGCTCCCTGTCTTACGGCAGAAAACACTGGCATCCCGGTGTGGATTGCCAATGTTCTTAGTCCGCTTACGGCAAATATGACTTCTTGGATCCCCATTGTTCTTCTAGTAGCAGCTTTCTGCACAATCTTTACTAATTTTATGTCCTGCAATGCCATTGCCAATATTGCCTTCTCTCTCATTGCACCGATTGCTGTAGCACTATCTCCGATGGTCAGCGTTACTGCACTTGCTATGGTGGTAGCCATTGCGGCCAATATTGGCATCATGACGCCTGCAGCCTCCGCTGCCAGTGCGATTGTCTTGGGTAGTGGTGCATCCAGAAGTCATGCAATGAAATACGGTGCCGTTATGATTCCGATTGCTGTTATTCTTTGCCTGGCTGTGGTCTATCCTCTGGGTGTGATCCTGTTGCCCTTCTAATCCAATTAAAAAGGAGAAAACGATATGTCAACTGCTTTTTATCAGGAACCGTCAGCCAGTATTCCGGTCTACGCCTCCTGTGACATCCTCGTCGTGGGCGGAGGTGCTGCCGGACACGCCGCAGCACTGGCAGCAGCACGGGCCGGAGCAAAAAATATCATTCTTATGGAGCGATATGGCTATATGGGCGGTGATGCCACTGGCGGCTATGTTATTATGGTTCCCAATCTCAGTTGGTATGACAAGGCCTTTGTCAGAGGCATTCAGGAGGAATGGTTTACCCGTCTGGAGCATATTCCCGGTGCGGTAACCGGCCCATCTCTCAAGGAAATTGGCGGCCACGATCCAGCAAAACTTTATCGCTGGTCATCATTTCTGGATTGCACCAGCCGCAGCGATTATGAGGGAGCCAAGGAAAAATGTCTGGTGCGCGCCGTCCATTATGAGCCCAATGAGTTGAAGATCGCCATGGATCAGATGATTTATGAGGAGCGGGATGCAATTCAGGTTTGCTACCACAGCTGGGTGACCAAGCCCATTGTAGAAAATGATGTAGTTAAGGGCATAATTTTCGAGAGCAAAGAAGGGCGAAAAGCCATCCTTGCCAAAGTGGTTATCGATGCCACTGGAGACGGAGACATTTATAGCAAGTCCGGCGCCCCCTATGCCAGTTTGGCAGACGGGACGTGCCGATCTTCTACCACTGCACTGGTATATCGTATCGGGGGCGTGGACTGGGACGCCTATCACGAGTGGCAAAAGGTTCATCCCGTGGAGGCCGCTGCTTTTGCGACCGGCCTTTCCAAGACTGCAGGTTTCCGCGTTGTTCCCTTCCAGTCCAGCCGTGACGGTGTCTGCTGGATTGACAACTGGCATTCCAACCGAGACTGTACAGTTATTAAGGACCAGACTGCTACCGAGATCAACACCCGTATGACGATCCATGCCCTAATCGATTATATGCGGGAGTGTGTCCCCTTTGCTTTCAAGAATGCGTTCCTGTATGACATCGCGCCCCAGTTGGGCTGCCGCTGTAGCCGTCGGTTGAAGGGCGAGTATGTGATGACCGCTAATGATTTTGCTTTTGCTAAAAAGCATGATGATGTTATCGCATGGCACTCCACCATTTGCCAGATTAACGACTGTGGTCCTGTTGAGATCCCTTACAGAGCCATTCTGCCTCAGAAGGTCGAAAACTTGCTGGCACCCGGACGCCATCTGTCCACAGACGATGTGGCTATCGACTGGCTGAATCTGATCCCTCAGTGCGTTGGTACCGGTCAGGGCGCTGGCGTAGCCGCCGCTGTTGCGGTCATGGACGGGACCACCACCCATAATGTAAATATCAGAAAAGTTCAGGATATCTTGGTTGACCAGAATGTACCTCTGCCCAGAAACAGTAAGTTTGAGGCAAAGGATCCCTCCTATCAGGAACTGGTGGAGGAAAAACAGTATGGTTTGTATACAGCCGCGGCTAAGGCCGCAGCGGAAAAAAGCCTTGATACCAGAAGTTTTCGCCAGGATCACAATTATTCCTCGGACGAAGATGATGGGAAACTAGTCTGATTTTGAACGAGCTATCATCAATACCTTCTCCCACTTTGAAATGATTTGAGATAACCAGCAATGAAGCTTTACCGTTTGTGGTACTTCATTGCTGGTTTCTCATAATCGTCTATGGAAAGAGGTCAACAATATATTCCTGTTGCGTCTGCGTCGTGCCACTGACTTCATGGACTCACTTGATAGAAAACGCGTAGTCTCATTTAGTGTGTTGTAACAATCAGATAATTCAATTATGCCTTCGTTCTCGATAATAGAAAGACATTTTACAGCGATATTGTATGGAATATACAACCCAAATTCTTTGCTTACCGATGTTCGGATATCGCTTATCGACATCGCATCTGCAGTATCAGAAAAAATACAATACTTAAGGCAATACCGCACAACTGCTACGATACGCATTACCGGGCGGCCATTTTGTAAGAATCAATTAGGTCGCCCGTGCTTTTGCTCGCAGGAGCGCACTGATTCAAGCTGCCAAGCAGGATCTGTCAGCCAGAATCAGATTTGCTAACGCGAACATGATATTGAATTTGGCTCTCTGCTTTTCGAGCCCTCGGTATCGTGTTTTTCGGAAACGCAGCTGTTTCTTGACAACACCGAATGCGTGCTCCACTTTCGCGCGGACAGAGGACTTTGCGTGTTCTGCTTTCTTTGCGGCATACTGACCGCTTTTGCTCAGCTTTTTCACTTGGGATGGACGGCGGTTGATTCTGTATTTGATCTTGCGACCAGCCTTGTTGCGGATGATCGCATCGTCGCGCTTTTCTGCTCCGAGGTAACCGCTGTTGCCATATACTTCATCTTCATCTCCGGTCAGCAGCTTCGATGTTTCTGTGGCGTCATGGACATTAGCTTTCTTGTAAAATTGAACAGAGCGTTAAAAAGCTTTTTCCTTTCATCCATACGATCGTTGCAATATATGGATTCCCTGCGAATTAGCGGACCGGTATGGATTGCGTGATCAGGGTATCCTAAATTGTGAACGTGTTGAGTAAGTTCCTGTATGTTACTTTCAATAGATACACTTTGATTATGCAGTACCATGGCAACCAGATAATATGGCGTATGGTGTTCATATGGGCCAAAATCGTCGGATTCATCTATGAAAATGCTAAGGACATTCTCTTTCATATAGGAGTCTCCTCTCTCCGGCAAAAGAAAAGGCGGGGAAATTCCCCGCCGTTCGGTGGACCAGGGCCTCACGGCCAGCCCAGACTGTGATACCAGTATCACAAATCTACTATATGCATGTGTTACCACATATATTCAAATTTGTCAAACCCCATCTCCTTGTCCTGCAAATGCTCTCGCATCCGCGCTCAGAAGTGCGCGACAACATCTTCATAGATATGTGATAGCGACGAGTCCACATGATGCAAAAAGTTCATAGCTTTTTCTTCTGCCAAAGGATGTTCCTCAGCAAGGATCAAATAATCTTCTAACCCCTGCAGTTTATCCTTTAATCCATCAAAAAATGGCGTATCAGCATATTGAAAATACAGGAAATCCTTACGCATCGAATTGAGGCATTCAATGAGGTCATCTGTTCCTGTCAGCACCCCCACTTCAGATATATGTAACTTGCTTCGCGCCATAGGGAAGCGCTTCACAAGATACTCCTTATAGATATCGCCGAATATTGTCATCTCATGATCTTTTTCCGCACGTTTGCGCTCCTTGTATGCAGTTACAGCCCAAGTAATAATTGACACGAAAATGGCGACAAGTGCTAATATATCTGTAATTGTTATGTTCCAACTCAACTAAATCGCCCCCGAATTATAGCAAGTTGCCCATGATTGAAGCCTCAAGTTTTGGAGTAGCTGCGCGTATAACAATTTTTTCCCCAATAGCATCCATTCCAACGTTTTTTACTATTTCGCTGAAAAGTCCCTGCACAAAGGAGGATGCAACTTTTACGATTTGGTTAGGGAATTCAAGATATGTTACTGTGGTATAATCGATAAAGTCTTTTATCTGCGTTTCGTAAACTGATCGGCCATAGTCATACCCAGCCAGACGCGTAACGGTTGCGTTAAAATGTAACTGAATAATCTTTTCCATGTTTTTCTGCCTTTCTATTCTTACATTAGAGGGCCTTCTGTTTCCATGATAAATGTCAAATTATATGCTGTTCCCGGCAAATATATTCTGCTATCGCGAAAAAGCCCAATATTGGGCGGGCGTGTTAAAAAGTCATTTGAATCATTAAACCCAATCCAGTCCTCGTTGTAATTCATATACCGATGTTCAAATCTAAACTGCCGAGATCCACTCTGAACAAAACAATCGTATGCATCAGATTTTTCCTCTAATGTATGTATTAACTTAGTTAGGCCTGTCCCTCCTGTGCAGTTATTATCGACGCGACCAGAAATTTTATGCTGAAATGCTGCAATATTAAAAAAATCTTCTTCTCTATATAAGCTATTAAAAAAGATCTTGTGACGCTCAAGTGCCTCCATTACTTGTTTATATCGCGCTGGCAATCCCTCACTAAGTCCTTCAAGTTTTTGCTTTAACCCAGTTCCGAGAAGCTTATGAGATAGATTGAGTATAACAATATTCATCCCCACGAATATTTTGTCAGACCCTTTTTTGCGATATGCTGGGGTTATATCAAAGTCATATAAACAGTCTGACATACTATGCTCTTGTGCATTTCCCAGCAACTCGGCCATAACCTCTGCTACCATATCTCGATCTTCGTCCCGGATATTTCCAATGCGTTGGAAGCTTGCGGTGTCACCCATAATGATGCTGAGATCGTCCCCCTTTGCGTCATGCGGGAAAACACCTCGGTAATGACGTCTAAACAAATCTTTAGAGAACTTTTCCTTGAATCTATCAGTGTTGCCATATGTACTTGATTCAAGGAGCTTTAATGGGGATGATTCGAACCCGTGGGTGTTAATCTCTGGATGGATTTTCATATTCAACGAAACTGGATGCCCCTCAGAAATTAAATATTTACAAACGCACTCAAGTAAAATAAACATAAGCTTTTCTTCAAACTTAATTTCTTTTGTAAACTGAACAATCACGGGAATCCCCTTCGGATAACCTCCATGTACTATTCGGTTACAAAATGCCATGAATTCAGCAAGAGCATATTCATCAAAAAAAGGCTCATCGCTCACAAAAATGAAGTGACCATCTTGAAGTATTGGGCGTCTTTTTTGGATACGGCTATTTGCCTTCATGAGTAGGCTCACGTCATACATCCATATGCACCTCTTAAAATATTGTTGCACAAATCAGTGCAACAGGAATAAAAATAATTCAGTGAAGCATTAGTCAATCTCATGGCTTAAACGGTCGGATAAAACCCAACATTACCAATCGGTAACATTTTGGCATTTATAACTCAAATCAATGCATACACACACTTGAATTGTACTTCACTTGAAAGAATAATGCAAGTACTTGTGTTATCTAACGATCTAACGACTCTCTTGTCTCCTACAGCTCCATCCCATTCAAATACTGCGCCTCGGAGATATTGAAGTCGATCTGAATGCCGTAGCCGCGGGTCAGGGTCACGGCTTTGATGAGATGGGAGGCGATGAGCTTGCGCTCTGCGGGGGAGGCGGTATCGAACATCTCAGCCCAGGACAGAAGATGCTGGTGCTGTTCCTTTAGCTCCTGTGTAAGTCTGTCGCTGTCAGCCAACCGAGTTTCCAGCGATTCGATGCTGGCAGTCAGCGATGTCATGGCCTCCTTTACGGAGTCCAGTCGGCTTTTGACCTGCTCAGGGGTGAAGGGACATTTTCCGTCCAGCGAGTCCAGCATCAACCCCTCCCAGCGCCCCTGCTCGATATGCTTTTTGGAAAGCTCCAGCTTGGCCTGCCGGATCTGCTGCCGTAGATCAGATGCCGTTGCGCCGATCTGATTATGAACGATGTCGTACTCACTGACAGTGCCAGCCTTCTGAAAAATATCCCGGATAATCTTGCTGACCACGGCATCCACCTTTTCGGCACGGTAGGTCGTGGGGCCGTCGCAGTTTCCTTTGTGCTGGGTGCGGTTATAGCACTTGTAGATCGCCACGCGATCGGTACCGTCGTCTGTCGGGTGATGCGTTTTTCTTGCCGTAGACGCAAAAATGCGGCCACCGCAGTGACCGCAATACACATTGCCGGACAGCAAGGCGCTGCCGGTGTTCATTCGAGGATAACTGCGGAACGGGCGTGAGACTTCGGTTTCGCTTCCGTCCTTCAGCGTGATGGTTTCCGTTCCATAGGCCGCGGCGCATTTTGCGAGGTAGTCCGCAGATCGTTGCTCTCGTCCTTTTTGGACACGCCCGAACTGTTCCGGCGTAATGATCTGCAGCTCGGGGAATATCTCCGATACGCTTTCACCGCTTCGCAGCACACCGGTATAGGCGATGTTGATGAGAATGTTCTGAATGGTGGAGTAGTGAAACGGCTCGCCGGTGCGGAGATTGATGAAGCCCTCCTCCTTGAGGGTGGTAGAGGTTTTCCGCCCGCCATAGCCATACTGATCCGCCAGCTCGAAAATGCGCCGGACAGCGGCGGCCTCCATAGGATTTACCTCAATGTCAAACAGTTCCCGGTTCTTTTTGCCCATGCGTCCCTTTTTCACCAACTGATAGCCGTAAGGTGCGTAACCGCCGCGGAAGCGTCCCTCCATCACAATCTGCCCCAAGCGGGTCTTGGTACGAATCGAGGTTTTGATGCTCTCGCCGGAGGCCTGCCAGTAGCGGATGTAGTTCAGAAGCTTATCCACATGGTTATCAAATCGCTGTTGGCCTTCTTCGGCGCTCCATACCTCAATGCCGTTATTGACGAACCATTCCACAATAAAAGGCGTTTCGTCATCACGACGACCCAGCCGGTCAAACATGAAAACGAGAAGGATATCGAAGGTATTCAGCGCCGCCTCGCGCTGGATCTCCTGTATGGCATCGCGCTGCTTGGCAGACACTTTGAATCCGGAGACGCCTTTTTCGGAAAACTCCCGAACAATGTCCCAGCCCATCTGTGCGGCAAACTCATGACACCGCTGCTTCTGCATGGGGATGTCGTCTTTTTCGACCTGCTTTAGCGTGGAAACACGGTACAGACAGCAAACTCTTTTGCCCAAGCTTACACCTCCCGCAATGCTCGGATATAGCTGTTTTTCAGGATCATTTGGATCGCTTCCAGCGTGTCACTCGCCGGAAGTGGAGTGAAGGTCAAGCGTACATGAAGCCCGTTAATCTCCAATGTCATGGAGTCCTTATTCGTAACTGTCACGGAATGTACCTCCTTTTTCAATGCAAGGCTGGTTTGGGGCCAAGCTGTTGATCGTCCGAAGCCTTTCGATGACCTCGTATAACTCCTCCTCGTTCATAGCCGTATCCTCGGCAATGATAATAGCCCCTTCTATGCAGGCAATTTGCAGCTCACAACCGGGATCAATGCCCGCTTCTTGCAGCAAAGCGTTTGGTATCGCGATTTGCTGTGCGTCGTTCAATTCAGAGAGCGATACTGCTGATATGGCGAATTCTTCGTAATGATTTACCATGTCATCATCGGCAATGTACGCCACAAATACTTCCTGTCCCGCGGTCAATCCCATCTCGGCCAAGTCGTCCGCTGGGATCACCAAGTGTCCGTCGCTGCCGATGGTATAAGAGCTTTCCAATATCTTGATACAAATTCCTCCTTCCGAGTGCGGATGTTTCTAATGGCACAAACGCGGACACTGTCAGGTGCAGGGTGTGAGAAGAATCGTTGGACACAGGGAAAGGATGAAAGCACAAACTGAAGGGGAGCGAAAAGAATACAGTGTCCGCGTTTCTGCCATCAGACGTCAGATTTTCTTGCCGGCAGGAGCGCCCCGCAAACAGGGCACTCCTTCCGGTTCTGTCATTTGCTCAGTCCTATTCGACACTACTTCCCGGACTGTCGGGCGGTCAACTGGTCTGCGGCGGGCGCCGCACATGGGGATCTCACCCCTCCGAGGATCTCTCCGAGCTGCACCGATGGCCTGAGGCTGTCGCTGTGCAGAAGTACCATTATAGGCAGATGAGGTCGTGGCGAGACGGCTTGCCAAAGCCGCTTTTGGATGAACGGGTATCGCTGGGCACCTTCCGATTCGGGACCTTCATTGACACGGGCAGAGCCGTGCAGGTGGTCATGGCGCGTTCTCCGCATCGCTGCCCTCCTTCTTACGGAGGCTCATCTGCTGATGTGATCCAGTTGCCGGATATGGCCGTGTATCGGCGTTTTTCAAGGTACAGGGAGCCATAAGATTGGCTTGATTGTAGTGTACCTTGATATCGAGGAAATTTTTATAGCGGGGTAGGTCGAATCGTTAGACCTTGTAGGTCGAATTTCTTATGTCGCACAGAAGCAATCCAGCAATTCACGGATCTGCGAGATCAATTGTTGGGTGGATCGAACCGTTCTATCAGTTCCTCTTACCAAAAAATCAATGGTGACATCCAGCAGCTCCGCCATATCAAGAAGCAAGTCAATGGATACGCCACGTTTACCGAGTTCGATTCTGCTGAGATGGTCGATGCTGATATTCAACGTTGATGACATCTGCTCCAGCGTCAGATTTTTCTCTCTGCGAAGATGTTTGACTCGCTGTCCAAGCGCCTTTTGATCAAAGCCCATTTGCTACCTCCGTTTCTGTCATTTGTGGAAAGGGGCAAATGGCAGAAACGGGCGGTCCACGGGTAGCGCAAAAAATAAGAAACCCTGTCCGGCGATAGAGCCGACAGGGTTTCCTTGTTATCATCTATCTTTGCTATACGAGCTAAAATTGTATCTAAAATTAGGGGGGCTGGGGTGTGATTCATATGTCTATAAGAGTATTCCGAAGCTATACCCAAATCGCTAGCATTACCCTTGATAGCGTTTGACAAACAAGTCCACAACTTCCCGAATTAACTCTACAGGGTGTACCATCGCAATGCCGCTATTTTCACTCCGAACCTCAACGATTTCATTTGTTTGGGTGTTCCGTAGGGTTTCATGGTATGGTATGTATGAATGCACTATTCCGAGCAGCATGGATCTGCTCAGAGATTTTGTCCCGCTAATTGAAATGATCTCGGGCCGTGTCACAATAGGACTTCCAGAATTTCCGGGGAAGTTTTGTATATCAACAAGAATATTTTTTGTTTCCGCAATTTGTGCATCGCTCAACCGGGCAACGCAGCCTAATCTGCAAATCGGTAAAGTCGAGCTTGAATTAACCAAGCCCATAGGAAACCCGAGCATATGCACGAGGGCTCCTTCGTCCACACCTGCATCCCGCAATGACGCAGAGTCCATCGCATTGTTGTCAATGTCAAACGCCGAGTAATCCAGCTCTTCTTTTGTGATGAAATCTCCGCGTAAAGGTAATACAGCAATGTCAACGTCATTGTCGGGATGCACAAAATAAAGATTATCAACGCCGCTTTTCAGATGGGCATCTATCTCAGAAACCCCCTTGTTTTCTTTCCTGTTTAATCGCAATACGATGGTATCATTACCTTCAAGCACATGCTTATTTGTTATGAAAAATGGCCTTGCGCCTCCATCCGCATCTACGGTGCGCACAGCAAAGAATCCGCTCCCAATCCATTTTATGGTGTTCTCTGTATGAATACCAACGGATGTAGCTGCATTGAGATAGACCTCAGGTATAATGGCCATACTATTTTCTCCTTTTAAAAATCTAATCTAGGAAAAAGAATTCCTGCACAGTACGTGGCTTCCACTATCGGCTTGCGCTTTAGATGCGTTCATCCCCTCGCGTTTCTGTTTTGCCAATCAGACGGCCGGCATTCCCGCCTACGGGAAACACAATCTGCAACGAGTCCTTCAAAGAATGTACTTCTACATAAATAGACAATATACCTGCCGAAATGCAACGTACCCGATACAGTTTGGGTCAAACTTCCGCTCCACCTCTAGAGTGAAATTGAAAGCATCTCAGTTCGGGGAAGATTTGTGCCAGACCTCTTTTGAAAGATATATTGATATTTTTGACAGCAAAAGGGAGACGGCGCAGCCACCGTCTCCCTTATATTAGGCTAATAACTTACAGTCGTACTCTTTGCGCTGTAAGACCTGAGTAGGATCCCACTGGAGGTTTTGACATTGGCTGTCGCAATCACCTGATAGTCGTGCCCAGATGCAACATAGTAATCCTTTTGGAAACTGTTTGCGCCAGTCCTTGTCGTGAAAGACCAGCTTTTAATCGTAGTGCCATCCTGCTGCAGCGCAATAGTAACATCAACAGTATAATCGCCGTCGTTATACAAAGTAGCGCCACAAGAAGCGAGCCCCACAGAAGATACCTTTAAGTGCGCAGAGAGATTGGAAATACCAATATACGTGGGTTTGACCACTGACGGCTGGGCGGCAAAAGCGGTGGTTGTCATTGCCAGTATTAAGCTGAGAGCGAAGAACAGTGATAGCATTTGACGAAGTGATTTTTTCATGTAATCCTCCTTAAGAAAAAATGGTGTTTGCCTTCTACTCTGAGAATGCAAAAGGTAAACACCATTTTCGGCAACATGCAACACTATTCTTTATATTATGCTCTCAGCAATGTCTAGAGCCGTTCTAATATTGATGTGGGTGCCAGTGATATAGTACAACCACTGTGAGTTCGAACCATATCCCCACACAACTTGTATAATATCGCCATCGGCAATATAGAACGCATCCATTCCGTTTACTTTTGTCAAAACTTTTTCTGTTGTTTCTATATCAAAATTGCTTTCGCCAGTTGATAAATCGGTAACAAATATGGTAATCGCTGCGTCAGAGGCATCTGCGGAATATTCTTTCCATGCAGAAAAATCATTCGATTCTTCCATGGTTAATTCGAAGCCTTCTGGTAACCAGCCCACCGTAAATTCGGGCACGCCATTGGCGTGAGTGTATGGGGACATATCGTCAGAAATAAGCTTAAGTTCAATTCTATCATCAAACGTTTCCATAACAAAGTTTAGTGTCTTGAGGCGGAAATCTTCGGATGCCGCAAACGCAGTCGTAAAGAGTAGCATTCCGACAAGCGCAACAACAGCGACTTTTGTCAAAATCCGGGTAACCCCGTGCCCGAACTGCCTTAAATCGTTTTCGACTGCCCTTTTCGCTATTACACGGCGGCAACGCTGTCGGACGGAAACGGGGACTTCAATTTCGCCGTTATCTCTTAGCCGTTGGTTTCCCTCCATGGCCTTTTTTCCCTCAGATTCTGCGACTTCGTCCATAAGCAGGGAAAATAACGCATCTTCGTAGTTCTCTATGAGCCTCTCGCGTCTTGTCATATCATCTCAATCTCCTTATCGGTAATTACCTTTAACGCGCTCCTTCGCGCACGGGTTAGCTTCATTCGTATGCTGCTTGGCTTACAGCCACTCTGTCGAGCAAGCTCTTCATCAGACAATCCCAAAAAATACTTTCCTTCCAAAAGCATGCGTTCAGGTTCTGGTATTTCACCCCAAGCGTCTATTAACCTTTGACGGTTTTCGGCTAATATCAGCAATTCGTCCAGCGATAACCGAGGTTGTACTTGTTCCATGCATATAACGGCTTCATCATATACTTCGTGCTTAGCATGAACACGCTTTATTTTGTTCAAATGATTGATGGCTGTATTTCTAACAGTAGAAACAATATAGGCAATCAATGTGCAACGCTCCAGTTGTTTGAGCGTTGTTACTTTTTTGATTAGATTTACAAGACTGTCCTGGACGATTTCTTCCGCATCGTGATGTGTGGGTGCATATTTTAATGCTGTGCTAAAAAATAGGCGCTCATATTCTTCATACAGGCGAGCCATGAACTCACGCTCTTGCGTATCCTCCAGTGTAGAAATAATAATGGGCAGCATCTAATTCCCCTCGCTTTTATCTATATTTACAGTAAACTGCTATTGTCAAAAAATGCAACAGGGTTATCTGTATGTCGCTCCTTGTATGTAAAGAAAGACTCGTATTTAATATTAGCATTACTTTAGTTTTTTGACAATTTAATATAATATTCGTTTTATTCAAAACCTATATGGGCACAGTATTCGTTTTCCAATAGTTAGCGAAATCCTATCAGCCATGCAGCTCTGACTGCAGAAACCGTATTTTCGCGTTGCAGAATACCCTTAGCGGTGTTTATTTCTAACAAGGTATGCGGAAGAGAGTAAAAGAGAGGAGACATTATATGTGTCTGATTGATGGATGGAAAAACAAGGGTGGTACTGGCGAGCGATTTTGCAAGTGCGGGTCATGGAAGCAACACTGGATCAATTTCAGTGGTAAAACTTGGCCGGATGAGTGTTCGGTCAGCGGCTGCAGCAACACGGCTACACTGGGAGCCCACATTTACAATCCCAGCAGTTCCGACACAAGCGAGTACATTGTACCCGTATGCAACTCTTGCAACAAAAGAACAGATGAGTTTAGCTTAGAATCTGGTACTATACTGGTATCGGCTAACAAGCAAAAAACCTGTGGGTAACAAAGAAACATTAATAATTGAAAATTGAAGAATACTCTCCTCCGTAGCGAAAGCCGCATCTTAGCTACCTTAAGATGCGGCTTTCACCGTTTTTGCTATGCTGCGCTCAAGCATATTATTCCCGACAGCACCCTGCCCCGTAGAAACATATCCATCCGCGTTGATGAAGCGCCCGGTTTCGGGGTTATAGTATCTGCTCTGGAGGCAGTACAATCCTGTCTTGGTTGGATTCTGTTATGCGTCCCGGAGGGGGAATTCCCCTCCGGGACCGTTCCCTTTTGGGGCGGATACCTACTGAAACAAAGTGTTATCCACCGGCCAGCATCGCCGGTGTGATACCACGGCGATTGTCAGGACATTTCTGGCGATCTTTGGTGGTCTAAAAATTTCTATGAATCTAAAGTGATTCTCTTTTGGCAATCAGATCCTTATATTCAAATATACTGATATCAACGCCTAATATAAATTCATCAACAAACTTATCATATTTCAGGAAGATATCTGTTGGTGCTTCTTTTAGCTGTTCTTCATTCCAAACCGTTTCTACGTTAGAGATTGCCTGATCTAATAATGCACGCGCTTCCCTCCTGTTTGCGACTTCGGAAAGGCGAACGTAATTGTAGACAAAACGGTTTGAATAGAATATAGATTTTTGCAAATAATCAGAATATTCTCGAGGATATTTCCCATCACATTTAATGTAAATATCATAGGCGTGCAAATAAAATATAATGGCTCTATTCTGATTTTCAGCTTTCGTTAGATGTTCATCTAACAATTTCAAAAAACTATTTTCCTTAAAATTAAGCCATGTCGATGAAAGATATGCCCCTAAAATCGCCAGACGTATGTCTCTGCTCTTAGAGTAGTTCTCTGTTAGAAGATCAATAGCCAAAAAGTAATCTTCAATGGGGCTCTGGAGTTCAAATAAGATATATCGAATAAGTTCCTCCGTCGAATTCTGGCTATTTTCCTTCAATTTTTTCTCTAAACCTAAGATATCAACATTCATTTGCGTCACCTGACTATAACAATTTTCCTATTATTCGTGTCGCCCAACCAGTCATTGCATTAATACTTTGAACCTCACCATTTGATACATAAAACCTTATTGTGGTTTTTACGCCATTGATCGTAGTATATATCTGGTTTGAACCATTTACAGCGTTTGCCAAATTAGAATTAACAACTTTATATATCTTATTAAATATTGCTTCTTGCGAACCTCCCAATCTCATAATTCCGTTTTTAATATGATCTTTTGAAAAAATATGCTTTGCGCTTCCTTTCCACAACTTACTCGAAGACATTTTAATAGTCTGTTTTGCAACAGTTTTTATTCCAAGTTTTGCTGCAACTTTGCCTCCAAGTTTTGCCACATACGGCCCTAGGAACGCACCAAGTGCCGCGCCTCCGACTGTTGCGGCAGAAATCAAAGCCCATTTTTTCCAGCCCTTCAACCCAAGTGCATCGGCTAATAGGTAACCCAATGTTGCGCCAGCAGCACCACCAATTATCCCGCCGACGATATTTGACACCGCTTCTCCGTCAGGATCAAAATTGTTGACAGGATTGTTGAAACAGTAAGCATATACATTGTACCCAAGAATTTCAGAGCCTTCACCGAACTCCCCGTTACCAATATTGGGTTCAGAACTAATCCACCGACCCATCTCAGGATCGTAATAACGGCTGGATACATAGTACAGTCCCGTCTCCGTATCGTAGACATACCCGCGGTAGCGGAAGGGGTTCAGCTTACCCAGCGTGTCGGCCATGGTGCCAGTGGTGGTCAGAGGATGGCCCCACGCATCGTAGGTGTAGCTGGTGGTGGGGTATGGCGCAGAGTATCTGAGCCATACCCCACCGCTAAATTTCAACCCATCCTTGGATACGAAAGGAAGCTTGCTGAGTCAGATCAGTCCCCCCATTGCATACAAGCCGGTGTCGTCCATTATTGGTTGGACTGCGGTTTTACTAAGGACAAGTTATTTTGCCATGTTACGTCGCCTAGTGCACGAGCGCATTGGGTGCATCGTCCTATTATGCGATTAAGGGAGCTTGTATCGGAGTATTCCTGAAGTCTGTTTAATATGCGAAAAGCTCCAGGCCAATTCATATCTTGCAACCATGCCAATAACTCACCAAGATAGGGGCTTAAGTCTTCATCGGACTTTTCTGCCAAAACTATAGCGCAGTTCTCCCATACATTTTTGTTGATGGTACTATTGCACGGCTGCAAGAAAACATTGATGCTCTGGACATTTTTTGCAAGAGCAATTCCATGTCTTTGCTCCAAATCGGTTTTGTTCCAGTCTAACAATTCCATAATATAATCAATATTGACCATCCTAACTCCTTCCGTCCCATTTGACGACAACGGATTTCACTGCAGCGGTCCATCGAGAACTGGAACCTGCTTCAATCCAGTCGCTCATTGTTCCATTAATGGGGCGTACACTTACGTGGGTTGGACTGTCTTGAACAGCGTATACTGTCATTGTGGCATTTAGCGCTTCAATGGTAGTTTCTGCAGCACCCGGAATCGGTATGGTAGAAAAAGATAGTCCGGTATATCTATCTTTTTCCCTTGGCGTAAGGTTCCCCGGGTTAGTTCCGCCATAGCGATAGATCTTAGTCCCTCTGGAATCGGTTTTGGCTGCGGCCTTTTCCTCTGTTTTTTCCCTGTCCTTGCTGTTTGCTGAGTTTGTTGGCGATTTTGCACTATTCCAAGTGCTACTGACAGCCTCCCTGACCTTGTTATAAACATAATTAGCGGCTTTAGCTACGTCTTTGCGGACTTTGGGACTGGTGATCGCTTTGGCTGTAAGATAAGCGAGTGCAGCGGATGCTAAAAGCACGATGGCGGTACCGATGGTAAGAGCAAAATTGCCGGAATGGTCTGAATACGATAACGGGTTATTTAGTACATAGGCAAACATATTCCCACTGAGAACGCCCTGCCCTGTAAGAGCATAGCTATCCGCATTGATAAACCGACCGGTTTCAGGGTTATAGTATCTGCTCTGGAGGTAGTACAGTCCCGTCTCCGTGTCATAGACATACCCGCGGTAGCGGAAGGGGTTCAGCTTACCCAGCGTGTCCGCCATGGAGCCGGTGGTGGTCAGCGGATTGCCCCATGCATCGTAGGTGTACGCCACCACCTGTGTGCCGCTGCTGTTGACCAGTCCGGTCACGTCACCCTGCGCGTTCTTCAGATAGAAATACTCCGCGCCATCGTATGTGACGGACATGGGGCCGATCTCGTCGTAGGTAAAATGCAGAGTTGCGCTGCTGTTAGGCTCAACAATTCTGACCTGCGTCAGCGTGTCACCGAGGTAGGAGTAGCTTGTCCGCGTAGTCTCGCCCGCGTAGACGATTTCACCGCCGGAATAGCTGGCGTGATAGACGCCGCTGTCCTTGCCGATTCGGTGCCCGCTGGAGTCATAGCGGAAACGGATCATTTCCGTGTCGCCGGAAGCATCGGGGCGGGACATCTGCTTCAGCTGGCGGCCATGCTGCCAACTGTAGCTCCATGTGCCGTCGTTGGTCAGGTTGCCGATCTCGTCCGATGCCAGCAGCTGTCCATCATAGCTGGTCAGTAGATCCTTCCAAGAGCTGTCGCCATAGCCGTAGGAGAAGGTATCCAGTGCCGCACCCAGCGCGCCGGTGGTGTAGGCATACTCCGACTTGCTGAGGATGTTGCCGCCGTTGTCGTAGGTGTAGACCCACGTCTTGCCCGCCGCCTGATTGTTCTCGCGGGTCAGTTGGTCGAGGCTGTCGTAGACGTAGCTGGTGGTGTTGGTGCCGTCGGAGATGGCGGTGATATTGCCGCGTGCATCGTAGGTGTAGGTATAGGTCGTTCCGCCGACTGCCCACTTGTAGACCTGCGTACTGGTGGCGGTAGACGAGGGATCCTTGTAGGTGATGCCGGTGCTGACAACGGTGCTGCTGCCGTTCTTGGCGGTAATGCCGGTCATGCGGCTGTAGACATCGTAGGTGTAGTTGGCACTCTTGCTGCCTGTTGTCGCCTGCTTCAGCCGGTTGTCGTTGTCGTAGGAGTAGTTGGTAGTATAGCTGGTATCATCCAGTGTCTGGGTCTGCGAGGACAGGTTGTTCTTGTCGTCATAGCCCCACTGCACGGTGTTGCTGTAGTTGCTTCCTGTCTCCTCGTAGCGCATCAGACGATCCTGGAAATCGTAGGCGTACTTGGTCTTGCGCCCGGAGATGTTGTCGGTCAGGATGCCCAGATTGCCGTTGTTGTCGTAGGTGTACTTGACAGCCTCGGCGTTGTCCTCGTAGCCGATGGCGGACGTGCGCCCGTAGCGGTCATAGCTGTAGGTGATGTAGTCACCATTGCCGTAGTCGGAGCGTGTCAGCCAATGACTGGAGTCGTTGGAATAGGTGTGGCTGATCAGCGCGCGGCTGCCGATCTTGACGCTGTTCACAAGGTCAAATGCGCCGTAGGTGAACGTATACTCCGTGCCGGAAGCGCTGGAGATGGCGGCCAGCAGATCGCTGTTGTAGGTGTAGTTCACCGCGGAGCTGCCCTTGGACACCGCTGTGGTGCGGTAGCGGCTGTCGTGGCTGTAATTGGTGCGGGTAGCAGTCGTTTCGCCGGGTGCCTGCGTCCAATTCAGAATGCCGGTCTGCGTGTCATAGCCATAGGTAGTGGTCTGACCCAGTGCATCCGTGACCGTGGCAAGCTGGTCCCCGTTCGAGGTGTACGTCGCAGAGGAAGTGACCTTCTTCGTACCGCTGCCAACGGTGACCTTGGTGTTGTTGCCGTAGCTGTCATAGGTGAAGTTGGATACCACGCCCTCGGGACTGGTGGCGGACAACACATTGTGGTAGCTGTCGTAGGTGTAGGTCTGGCTGGCGCCGGACGGCAGCGTCATTTTCGTGAGATTGTTGCTGCTGTATTCGTAGGTGGTGGTCTTTTTCTGCAAGTCGGTGACGCTGGTTACATTGCCGTTGCTGTCATAGACGTAGCTGTGGCCGAACTCCTCCTTAAACAGCTGGATCCCATCAAAGTATACCTCATTTACGTTGTAGCTGTAAAGTAGGGAAATAGTGATGGATTTATAAGCTTTTTTCGCAACGATACGATCTGCCACATATTGCCAATTAACGAATCCAATGGCGTTGGGGTTAAATGCGATAAGAGTATCATCGCTTGTGCCATTCGTGTAGTTGAATTTTGCGCTGATGGCAAAGCGGCGGTTACTGTCGTTGGCAATGGGGGCGGAGTCACCTAATGCCCAGCCTGCGACAGAAAACACATCTCCTTCGCTGCCGGAAACAGCGATGGTCTGAGAAACCTGCTTGTCCTTTTCGGCGGCACCAACAAGTTTAAGGCAAGAATCGTTGAGCGCAGGAGCGCGGTAATAGTTCGAGCTGTAGCCGTCAGCGGAAGTGCATGCGCTGTTCTTGTTCCATCCCAAGGAGGAATTGTAGCTGAAATCCCCGTTATCGACCAGATTATATCGGCTGGCGTTGGCGGAGGCCTCCAACTGCACGCAGTCAAAGTAAGCCGTGCCGGAGGTGCCATTCCGCATTCCCGCTGTAAGGTCGGAGATGTCGCTTCCGGTAGTGTTCGTGTATGTGACCTCCACGCGAGTCCAATCTGTGTTGGTCGTAATAGGTGCACTGCTGGCGATAACATTCCCAGAGGACATCAGGACAAGCTGAGCGCCCAGTCCGCCTCCGCTCATACCGGTAGTCTTCACATAAGCGGAGAGCGTGTAGCTGCTGTTGGCGGGACAATAGGCCGCCTGCGTAGAATCCACGCGGATAGTGCCGCTGCTGGAGGTGCGGGAAATGGCCAGTGACTTGGAACCGATGTACCCCGTAGACGTATAGGACCACGAGCCGGTGGAGGCATTTCCGCTGCCTGCTGTCCAGAAGCCTGTCTGTTCAAAACTGCTGTTGCGAACCCAGTTGGCAACAGTATTCTGCAATTTGGAAGAAAGTGCCAGCTGGCTGGCCTTTGTCACATCATTGTTGCTCTTATACTTGTAAAACTGAGCCTTGCCTTGACCATCTTGGATGGAGACCGTGCTGCCGTAGTTGTTGAACTGCTTGACCTCTTGATTGTTATTGCTGTCGGTAAAGATGGTCTGCTTATGCGCATAATAGATACACAGAACGTCACCGTCAGTGTTTCCATCGTGCTCACTGATTTGGATAACACGATTGGGTTTAGTGCTGCTTGTGGTGTTGTAAAGGTAGGCAAGTCGATACCCGCCTGCATCTTCCGCCTGCGACAGAAGATGATTGCTGGTGTAGGAGAAGCTGGCGGAGGAAAGCAGGGTGGACGAGATGCCGGTCAATTCGTTTCCACTATAGGTATAGCTTTCTGTTGCGAGGGAAGAAGTGCCTGTTCCAAGGAAGGAAATGCTGCTGAGCATTGCCCCGCTGTAATTGAACTGATACTTCCGCCCAGCGCCATCCGTGATGCTGGCGATCTGCTTGCCAGAGGAATACGTAATAGTAATGCTGCTGACAGCGGCCTGATTATTGTTGATTTTTGTCAGACGGCCGTTGGTGTCAAAGTAGCTCTTGTTTCCATTCTTGTCAGTAATGCAGTACTTGGTTGTGCCGCTGCCGCTGGTGGTCAGGGTTAGAGTCGGATTTGTTTCATCCTCATATGTGCCAGAGGACTTGTATTTGAAGTAGTGCCGGGTGGCGTCTTCGTCCTCCCAAACATAGTAAGAACTGTCCGTGGACCACTGATATACAAGCTGGTTGTAATTGCTTCGCCAGCCATAGCCCATGCCAAAATCATTGTTGGCCTTGTCGTTGGCATTGTAAACGTGGTTGATGGCGACAGGCATGCGATTGCCGGAGAAGCCAAGACCGTTGTATACCCAAACGAGATTTCCGGTATAGTCGTTGATGTATCCGGTACCGGCGGCGCCTGCGCTGTGAGAGGTATAATCCCAGATGCTCTCCAAACCGCAGTTGTTGATATAGGCGATGCTCAAGTAGGGGAGGGTGCCTGCAGAATAGTCGGAAGAGCAGAATTCACGGTACAGTCCGCGGGCAGCCGCTTCCTGAGAATCCTCCATTTTGAACATCATACCGGTATTTTCGCCGGCGTACCAGCCCTGGGCAATATCCGTTACATCCCAGTAGTACCAGCCCTGCGCACCGGCGATCTGGTAATCCTCAACAATGGGATCATAATCAGGTTTATTGCTCCAATTTATGGTGTTTGATTCCCATGTGTCATAGACGCTGTGAACATCGATTTCAGAGGTGGAACTGCTGGTCTGAATCTTATAAAGCGCCATCTTCGCATCGACAATGACATCCGCAGAAGTCAGGGCAGGCAGATTCTTATATTTCAGGAAAGAACGGCCGATACCATAGGAACCCTGACCAATGCACAGCATAGACCATGTATAGCTGAGCTGCGTAATGGAAAATACCGTCTGATCTGCAATGTTGGTAAAGCTGAGTTCTGCATGGACGACCGGGTCCAGTACGACAGGATAAGCGCGGTCTGCTGCAGCCATCCATTCCTGCGGCAGCAGGTAGGTCAGCAGATAACCGTTGTCCGTTTCTTTCAGGATGAGCTCAATATCATCACAATAGGCTTTCTCCTGGTCAAACAGGTATGGTGCAGGCATGAAGAATACAGGCTCATCACCATCGGTGTGATCAGCGGCATACGCATAAATGCTGTTATCCTCCTGCTGCTCCAGCACGAGGTTTTCGGTCTCCAGAAGATACTGATAGCCTGTCCGGCCAGCAGGAGCGGAGGCAATAATGACGGATTCCTTCAGAGAATTGGAATTCAAGTCATAGCGTACGCTGACGCCATTGAAAACCGAGGCATATTCCGCGGTGCTGCTGAGCTTCTCGGAGAAGGTCTCCTGCAGTGTCTTGTCATTCTCGGAAAAGACGACTTCAGAATTCTTCAGCGCCAGCTGCGATGTCTGCACCTGCGTGCGGCCAAAAATGGTATTGCCCATCTTTGTGGTAGTGGCAGTCTCCCACTGAGATCCTGCGATCGCATCGATCCTGTCGTCCTTTGTAACGGGTGTCACGGATTCATCAGCATCATCCGCAGTCCCAGAAACCGGCGACTCATTAGCTGTGTCCGCCCCGGAAGAAGGAGCCTCGGGCTGTGCGTCATTTTCGCTTTCGGGAGAAGAGGCGCCTGCTGTGGTATCCGGAGGAGTGACCGCAATATGGGACTCGGTGGGATTTGCGGTGTTCTCGTCTGCAGGGGATGCCTCTTCAGAGGCGCCGCTATTCGCATCGCTCTGCGGTTCAGACGTATCGGCCAATGTATCAGCAGGCTCCGGTTCTGCAGATACTTCTGGCTCCGATATATTATTCTCGCTTTCGGAGGCGGCAATATCTTCGTTCATCCGCGCCAGCTTCGCGGTCAGGACATCGTCCTGCAGCAGCTGACCAGCAAATCGGAAGCTCAACACGCTGTCCCCACGCGCAATTGTGACAGGGTCAGCGCCGGAAAGGCTGGCGGGCAGCGTAACGTCCCAAAGACCGGCGGCGTTCCGATAGACGCGCTTCCCGTCCAGCGAGGCGGCGTGGAGCGTATTATCGATCTCCTGCCACTCGCCATTTTCATCTGCATAGTGGACGGCAGTGGGATAGACCGTCAACAGATGCTGGCCGTTGGACAGAAGATATTCTTTTTGATATTCATCGCGGCTGGATACGATCTCGGACACGATATCCGGTGAATCTACAGAATCGTAGTCCCGTGCATATGTGTGTTCTGTCTCAAGTATGCTCTTCTTAGCTTCAATCGCTAAAGCTTCTGTTGGAACTAGATAAATACAAAAAATTAGTGCCAAAAGAAGGGAAAGTAGCCGAGTTGGATGTGTACCTTTCGTAGCATGTAATTCCTCTCTAACTCTTATTGATTCCAAATTTGTGATTGGAACCAATGTAAAAGACATTTAAATTTTTGATTTGCAACTTGCCCAAAGCCTTCTTTGAATCTTTGTTATCTGTACTATGTCAAAATATATGTTCAAAATAATATATTCAAAAAATTTAAAAACAAACTATTGTAAATTTGCGGTTTTATCGGTTTTCTCTATTGCCATAATATAATGTACCTATCAAATATAGGGAGAATGGCGTATGGCAAAATTTGGAGATTTGCTTTCAGAACTGCGGCGCGATAAGAAGTTGACGCAGGATGAACTGGCCCACATACTATTTGTAACGTCGGGTACCATATCCAATTACGAGAACAACGTCCATTATCCAGATGTCGTAAAACTTATACAGTTGGCGAACTATTTTGAAGTAACAACAGACTATCTGCTTGGCCTCTCCACATGCGATCTGTCACCAGCAATTATGGAGCAAAAGATGATGAACGGACGAACGTGGAGTCAGGTACTTACTGATATCCGTCGCTTAACTCCTGATAGGCAAAGGGCGCTGCTGCATGTGCTTGATGACATGAAGACAGCCACGCTACTCGAAACCTTAAAAAGAGGAGAAAATTAACCGATATGCTCCCTATATGTATTTTAGTCATAGAAGACGAGAGCGATAGAGAATTCATGGCTGAAGTATTTGCTCAATACCAGTGGCTAATGTATAGCACGATTGAAAAGATTGTGAAAAACCACTGGGTCGCCGAGGATGTTGTTCAAGCAACTATCGAGAAGCTTATTGACAAAATAGAGAAGCTTAGGACGCTCGATGAAAAGCACTTAGCTAACTACGTCGTCACATCATGCAGGCATAATGCGTATAATGCGCTGAGATATAAGTCCCGCCACCCGGTATTTAGCATAGACGAAGACTGGGACGCTAACACCGGAGACCATACTGCCCATAGTTTGGAAGTCGATATTATTCGCAAAGATGACTTGCGCCGGATGAGAGAGATCTGGAACATGCTCGATCCTCGAAGCAGATATGTTTTAGAAGCACGATACATACTGGAAAAAACAGACGCCGAAATTGCAGAGAGTTTGGAAATCAAGCCCGACAGTGTCCGCATGTTGCTGACAAGGGCACGCAAAAAGGCATTTGGCCTTATGGAGACCTCAGCGGGATAGCACATTCGTAAACGTCAATTCTAACAGCGTCTAAAATCTCCACCTTGGCGCGAATGCGCTGCGGTGGAGATTAATCATTATCGAAGGACATAGCGTTCTTGTGGTGCGTTGGCTGGCAAGAACTTTTCAGCTCAGAACTCATCAACCTTGCTCAGCAACGGTGCGCTCCGCAAAACCCGGAGCAGGTCTTTGTGCGGGTCAAGTTTATTCTGCTTTGCGGTTAGCTGTAGATCACCGCGCTGGATTGATTGCCTGCCGGAATGTCGGCATTGAGCCAGTTTTCCGGCCCATCACAAAAGATTTTATGCCGCACTCTGCACGGCTATTGCTCAGTTCCAACCTGCTATCTTTCAGATAACGTATCAGACAGGGTCATTGCTTCAACAAGTAATACAGCGTCTTTCCAAGAGCAGACTTCGGAGTCGTTTGGGAGATTGTCTCATTTTCCCATATTCTTCCCATGAGCAGTCAACTTCCCCTATACTATCCTGCCTACCACCCATACGGTGGGCAGGACGACCAACAGCGGCAGCGACAGGGTCATGACAGCGTTGCCTGTCCGTCTGGCCGTCAGCACGGACACCAGCAACGTAGAACCGCCGGCCAGCAGAAACGCCACAGCACAGGCCATTAGGCAATCACCCACGCTCCACACGTCGCCTAGCGCGGGCAGCACATCCACGCTGTTTGCCTGTGCCGTTAAATCAAGAGCGCCGTACACCGCCATAACGCTGACCAGTCGGGGCAGCAACGCTGCTGCAGCGGCGGGTGGCAGAAACACCCCTGCCCATGCAAGCTTTTGCCTTTGGACGGTGTGGCTCGCTCTTGCTGTAACGTGCAGCACTGAAACACCACTCTCTGTTTCCATGATGAAATAACGGGAAAACACCAGTGTCAGCGTCAGACAGTAAAGCACCATCTGTACATACGCCATCCGCCGACCATCAGCGCCGAGCAGTGTACGATAGGGCGTTTGATAGAGATAACTCTGTCCCGGCGCAAGGGCTTCATACTGACATCGTGCCTGCTCAAATGCCTCTTGCGCCTCCAACTCCGTCGCCAGCTGTCGGACAGCAGGATTCGTATCTGCTGACTTACCGTACTGCTGATAGGCTGCAGCAAGCTTTTCCTGCAGCGCGGCAAAGCGTTGGCTTTCGTCAGCCAGAAACGCCGCCTTCTCTGCCGTGGGTACGCCGGCCAGCACTTCGGAATAGGCGCGATAGCGCTGTTCATACAGAGCCTGAGCGCCGCCGCCTACACAGGTCATGGCCAGTGCCGCCGTCAGCAGCAGTGCCAGTAGCAGACCGCCGCCAGAGGCAATCAGCAGCTTATACCCTTCATACCACGCAAAGGCGTGGGGAGTGCGCTGCTGTGGTCGTAGCAAGGTGTACCGCTTTCTCTGTGCGCTGCCCTTCGGCCTGCGGCAGAAGCAACACAGCCCCATGCAGTAGGATGCCACCGTGCCAACGGACAGGAGGACGACCGCTGCCGCCAATTGTGACACGGGAATTCCCAGCAGATCAAGATAGATTTGTCCCTGAAAAAACTCCTGCACCTGTGAAAGGCGGAGTAGACTGCATGTTCCCAGCCACATAGACGTACTGCCGTCCAGCATGGCGGCAGTACCGGCAAGGCATACGATTCCGCAGATGGGAACAGCAGCCTTGCGGCAGCCGCTGCACAGGGCGAAGATTATGGTGCCGCAGCACAGTGCCCACAGATATTTCAGCAGCAGAAACAGTGCCAGAAAATTGCCCAATATCAGGGAATAGCCGCAACCCCGGAAGCCATAGACCGATTGCAGAGGTTTTGCCATATTCTCCACACCGAACAGATCGGTTACAATCAATGCGTTACTGCCGTACAGCAGCACAAAGCCCGCCGTCAGCACCGTCAGCATTGCCCCGAACTTCCAGAGATACAATCTGCAGCGGCCGTGCTTTGCGGCTTGAGCCAGCGCCAGAAGGCCACTGGCGCGCTCTCCCGTTAGCAACCACAGGCTAGGAATCAGCGCAAAAATCAACCACAGGCCGTCCGTCAACAAGAAAGATGTAAACAGCTCCGTGCCGCCGGAGAAGGATGTCTCCGATACCGTTCCTGTCAGGCGCTCATAGGCTACCATACTCCGATACACGGCTTTGGCAGAGAAGCCGTCTCCATCTCCCAGCAGCCCCAGCTTCAGCTTCACCTGTGCATCGGCCACCAGGCTGGAACGGTATGACTCGTATTCACGACTCTCTGTCAGCCGTTCCAGCACATGACGATCCAACTGCAGCTCACTATAGAAATTACCGGTGACGTAGTCCGCAGACTCTAGCACCGCCCCGTTCCGCAGTTGTGTCTCCAATCCGTTCAGTTCATTTTCTAGCGTGCCGGCGCAGGCATATTTCTCCTGTATCTGCCGCATGGTATAGCCTTTGGTGCTTCGGGTACAGTATCGGTAAAAGAACATAGCATTGCACATGACCACCAGCAGCAAAAGAGCGCACAACTGCCGTTGCGTGACGATTTTTCTCCATTCATACCTCATAGCGCCTGCTCCCCTTTAAAAAAGTGCAGGTATACATCTTCCAACGTGGGTCGAACTGCCACCGCCTCCGGCACAGGCGCACCATTGTGCAGCAGCCGTACCCGCAGGCGCGTTTCCTCACGGTTGATACCGCAGACGGTATACGTTCGAGTCAATGCGTCCAATGTCTCTGCCGTAGCTTCTACCTCCCATACCATGCCGTATAGCTCCCGGGTCAGTTGACCCGCCGTACCCCGCCGCAGCACAGTGCCCTGCCGTAGCAGTACCAGCTCCCGGGAAATATACTCTACATCCTGCACCACATGAGTGGAAATCAGCACCGTCTTGTGCAACGCCATCTCGCCAATCAGATTACGCACGGCGATACGCTGCTGGGGATCCAATCCCGCAGTGGGCTCGTCCAGCACCAGAATGTCAGGGTCATGCAGCAGCGCCTGTGCCAGCAGTATGCGCTGTTTCATGCCGCCGGACAACGCACGGATGGGGCGGTTCTGCACATCCGACAGCGACAGCATATCAAGCAGAGTCATGATCCGTCCTGCCGCATACTGCTTCTCCACACCATGGAGGGCGGACATATAGGAGAGAAATTGCCACGGTGTAAAAGAAGGGTAAAGGGCTTGCTGTTGAGGGCAATAACCAATGCGGCTACGGAAGTGGCTGCCCATGGTAGAAACGTCCTCTCCATCCAGCAAGATGCGACCAAAGGTGGGCTGTAAATTGCCAGTGAGGATGTTCATCAGGGTGCTTTTCCCGGCACCATTCGCCCCTAAAAAGCCATAAACACCCTCCGGCAGTGAAAGATCAATGTCGTTCAGCGCTAAGTGATTGCCGTAGCGCTTGTAGATGTGTTCAAATCGTAGCTCCATCCCCAGCTCTCATTCCCAGATAGACAGCAGCGCTGCTGACTTATAGTTCCCAGCATAGAAATCCTCCTTGCTGATTTGGTAATAGCCGCTGTTGCTCTCGTAGATTCCAATGAAGTACGAAGCCGTCTCCCAAGTGGGCGTAAAGCGCAGATAGTCGGTGTAGCCATCATTACTGAGGGGGACCGTTTTCCCGCCGATATCGGTGCAATAGAAGGCGTAGCCATCCTCGCCATTGCGGGTAATGGTGAAGATGTGGCTATCCAGAATGAAATAGTTCACCACGTTGGTTTGCTTCAACTGGAGGGAGGCAGTGCCGTCCGACAAGTCATAGAGCCACAGCTCGTCGCCAAGTTGATACAGCAGTCTACCATCATAAGCCATGTGAGGATCCACCGAGTAAGCATAGCCGTCCGCCTTACTGTCCGCCAGCACATGGTAGGTTCCGTCGTTCAGGTCATAGAGCCGCAACTCCGTCACACCGCTCTTCAGTCGGAAGGTATCCCACGCGGCGATATAGTCCTCATCACTACTGTAGGCGCTTCGCTGGGGCGGTTGGCCGGTATAGGTATCAAACTCCACCACCGCCGTATGGGCAGAGGCACCCAGCACACGGGCGCGCTCGGTATCGGGCCAGCTGGTCAGCTCCGTGACCGTACCGTTACCTACCCGAATAAGGTACAGATGATACATCTGCTCGTCCTCCAAGTCAATCTCCACCGCCGTCAGCAGAATGTTGCCGTGGCTGAACTTTGCCGCGCCGTATTGCATATATGTATTATCGCCGCCGATGCTGCAGCACACCTCGCTGCGGACAATCTGCCCCGGTTGAAAGCAAATGACCTTTAGGGCGCGACCATCCTCCTGAATGGTATATACCGTCCCGCCGTAAACCGCCATGCCGCAGGCATCGTCCAGATAAGCAGGGCAGCTCCCGCTGTTGTGGCGGCATCCGGCTTGCGGGCAGAGAACTGCCATACCGCCGGAGACTAGGTCAAGGTAGGCCAGTGTCCTGCCGTCAGCATAGTACAGGCCGTCATTCGTTGGATCAGGGTAATAGTGAATGCCCTGCCCCACCGTGACAAATGGAAGATTTTCCTGTAGTGCGGAACCCACTGTCGTCGGCGATGAGGCCACTTCGCTTTGTCCAGAGGGAGTGGTGCTGATATCTTTTCCGCAAGCGGAAAGGGTCAAAGCCAGCAAGCTTACAAGAAGAATGAGCGTTCGTTTCATGATATCCTCCCAATTAAAAAATGCCTGACGAGACAATAGCTTTAGGCAGAGACTGTCAGCGTAATAGTTGAATCGCCGTATAGCGTAACAGAGCCATTCATGCCCATATACGAAACAAAATCTTCCGCATTACAGGGACATGCAACTTTTGCCGAAGATGTTGGCCCATACACTATACCTGTGGTTTTTTCACCACCCGTAGCCGTAATATATCCATCATGCGCTGTGCGGAATATTACCGTAATCTTATTGTGCGTCCGTGAAACGCGAGCTTCTGTGCTACATGTGGTATATACTGCGTGACTTGAATCAGCGGCAAGAGAAACTGTAACAGGATAGCTGCCGCCATTTTTGATGACCGTGCCGGTCTTATACCCTGAGCCAGATCGTGGTGTAGCAAATGCGGGCACAGTCAAGACAAAAGCCATGATCAGTGCCATAGTAAATGCGCGCATTCTTTTCATTTCCAAAATTATCCTTTCCTAATTATTTTGTCTCGCCAGACATTAATTATCCTTTTCAATTATTGAGACAATCCATCATCTCCAAGTGCAACACAAAATATCCGACTGTAAATTTCCCACCATATCCTCTTTCCCGCATTAACCTCTCCGATATGAATACAGCTAAATAGCAAAGAATACCTGCTCTATTGCACATTTGTCGATGTTAATTCTGCAATCGCCGCTTTTGAGCAATACGCTGACCCCTACTTGATTTTCTCAAAAGCATCTGCGAATACACGGCAATTTGAGCTTTTGCAGTTATTTCTTGGCATAACACATCCGATGCACAAGGTTGCTGCAATATTGGGATTATAAAACGCTTGAGAACATAGTTCACCCGGATTGTTAGTCTAACGTTCTTTCTCTGTCCTAACTACCTCCGATAGAGTGAGTCCTTCTGGATGCGTCATTATGACGCCACCATTGCGTCAGCAAAAGAGCGCACTTTCCCCTTGGCGGGAGGTGCGCTCTTTTTACGCTCATTTGATGCGATACAGGCTGCTGGTCAGGCTGCCGTTGGGGCGATGGCGGTTGGTGCGCTCTAAAAAGCCGTGGCGCTCCAGATCCGCCAGCGCCCGCTGGACGGTACGGCGGGACAACTTCAGATTCGCCGCAATGGTACGGACGCTGGGCCAACAGGTGTTGCCGGCATTGGAGCGATCCTTCAGGTACATATAGACCGCCTTGGCCCGGTGGGGCAGCTCCATGTCGGCGTAGATGCTCCCGAAGTAGCTCATGGCGTACCCTCCTCGTAGGTCTGTCCGCTGCGCTGACGGCGCATTTCCTGCTTGCCGGGAGAGGGCGCTAAGGCGGGTTGCGTTTTTGGATAAGTGCGGTCGATACTGTCCAGCAGCTCGGCACGACTGGCGTAGGTCACCGGTCGGGCGGCGTGTTCCGGCGTGGCATAGACCGCATCGAAGGTAATGCCCCAATCAAGGAACAGCCGCAGCTTCGTCTGCATGGGATGTGTACCGGTTTTCATCACCACAAAGCTACCCTTGGGAATGGATTTCAACTCATCCGGCGTCATCAGTGGACGCTCTATCATCTGCAAGCTCTGGCTGAGATCGTTCTTCCCCTTACTGACAGAGCCGCTGAGTACCGTGCGGCTGCCGAGGGATTTGGAAAGCTGCTCTGCCGTCTGGCTGTTGGGGGCAAAGCCGCCGAAGATAGTGTCTTGACAGTTGTCGGTGAGGATCTCCGCGCCCTCTTTTCCATAGTTCTTCTCCAGCTGCGCCAGTGCCTGTATGATGGGCACCATGGTCAGCCCACGGGAACGGCCTGCGCTGAACAGTGGCAGGATATCGAAGGCGGGCATGGTGCCCAGCTCATCACAGTAAAACACCACGCGGCTGGGCAGACGCCCACCGTTTTCGTCCGCCACGGCGAACAGCTCCCGCGCCAGCGTCTGTATCATCAGCCCTGCCATGAAGTTTTTGGTGGTGTCCTCCTCCGGCAGGATGAGGAAGATAGCGGACTTCTCCGCCGCGAATTGCTCGGCGTTGATGGCACTGTCAAAGCATAGCACCTGCTCCAGTTCCGAGTCCAAAAAGGCATTGAGCCGGGACAGCACCGTGGACATGACGGAGGCCATGGCCTGTTCGGAGGCATCCAGTGCTGCACCGGCAAACCACCGGGCCTTATGCGTGTCCGGCATCCTGTCCATTAGAAGTGCAAACCAGTTTTGGCCGCGAACGCCGGAGGGTGCCAGCAGCTCCTGCACCAGCTTGAACACGGACACGATGTGCCGGCGCTCTGTGGGATGCTTGCTGTCCGGCGGCAGGAGTTCTGCCAGCAGGAGCACCACAGCGGTCAGCAAACCCTCCGCCGCATCGTAGAAGTAGGCGTTCTGCCCGTAGTCCGTATTGCCGTCCGGTGACACAATGGTCTTGGCCAGTATCTTGGCGTATTTCTCCGCTTTGGCACGGGCGGCAAGACCGCCAGTCGCCCGTGTCTCATCCATGTAGTGGTTGATGAGGGTCATAAGGTTATAGCCATCCGAGCGGGTGGGGTTGCGCAGGTCTATCACGGTAACATGGTAGCCATAGCATTTCTGCGCCACCGCGCCGTAGTTGCGGGCAAGGTCACCCTTGGTGTCAGAGGCGAAAAAGCTCATGCCGCAAGCGCAGGCATACTCCAGATTGGGGTACAGGAAATACGCCGTCTTGCCCACGCCGGACGCACCGATCATAAGACAGTGGACATCATCCGTGTCCACCAATGCGGTGATGCCATTCTTGCCGCTGGTGCTGCCCAGCACCAAGCCCTGCTTTTCCGGCAGGTGTTTCCCAGCGCGCCAGTCCGATACCTGAAACGGCACACGGGCGTAGGTGTCTTGGATCTCCTTATCCGTAGCCCACCGCGCCGTGCCGTGCTGCCCGTCGCCTACAGTCTTGGACTTGATATTGTTCAGCGTGTAGTGGTCACCCAGCAGTGCCAGTCCGCCGATGATGGTCACCATGACGCCTGCCGCCGCAATGAGTATCCAGAGGTTATCTGTCACAGGATTTCTCCTTTCTTTTTTTATCGATCTATGTTACTATTACCGTGTAAAAATAGGGGAGGGACACTACATGAGCCATCTCGTTGCCACCGAATATAAATGCTTTGAGGACATTCGTAGAACGCGCTCTGACGGTTCCGAGTATTGGTATGCCAGAGAACTGGCTTCGGTCCTGGATTATGCAAAATGGGAAAACTTTGCCAAGGTCATCAAGCGCGCTATGATCGCCTGTGAAAACAGCGGACATGATGCATCTGCCGATTTTCCTGAGGTCAGGAAAATCGTTGAAGCCGGTGCAGCAACGAAAGGCATTGTTGACTATGAGTTGTCCCGCTACGCCTGCTATCTGATCGTGCAGAACGGTGATCCGCGCAAAGAGGTCATCGCGTTGGGGCAAACCTATTTTGCCATCCAAACCTACCGGCAGGAAGTGGCAGACCGTTTCAACCAGTTGGACGAGGACAGCCGCCGGCTGGTTGTGCGCGGCGATATCAAGCAGTGGAATCAGCTGCTTGCTGAAGCTGCACGGAACGCCGGTGTGATCACAGCAGATGAGTTTGCCGTATTCCAAAACGCCGGGTACATGGGATTGTACGGCGGCATGACCGTGGATGACATTCACCGCAAGAAGAACTTGGAAGTCGGTCAGAAAATTCTCGACTACATGGGCAGTACAGAGCTGATCGCAAACCTGTTCCGTATTTCTCAGACCGAGGAAAAGCTGCGGAAAGATAGTGTGAACAGTGCCGATGCCGCCACCGCCGTTCATTACAAGGTCGGCAGCGAAGTACGAGAAGCCATTGAAAAAATCGGCGGCACAATGCCGGAAGATCTGCCCACTCCCGAAAAGAGCATTGCCCAGCTGGAAAAGGAACAGCTTCAGCGGTTAAAGCAGCAGGCGTTGGATGGACAGTTGATGTTGGATGAATGAATTTACCCCGACAGCCTTATGCTGTCGGGGTTTTCACTTTGCCGTGCTTTGCGCGCAGATCATCGTTCCAGTCTTTTCCCTGCGGACGCAGACGCTCCACGTCCACATCCATCTCCTCCAGCACCTCCATCATACTCTCACAGGCGTCCTCACCAGCCTCGTCATTGTCGAGGCAGAGATATACCATATTCAACTTCGGATTCTGCCGCAGACGCTCCAACACCGGCTGAACAGACGTACCGCAGCAGGCCACATAGCTGTGTTCCAGCCAGCCTGTCGGATAGAGCGTGATATGAGACAGCAAGTCAATGGGTGCTTCAAAGACATAGAGTGAACAGTCCGTGCCATCCTTGTGGAAGCTGTGTTTTGCCTCGCTGCCCTCCACATTGATACGGAACACCTTGCCCTGACTGTTGGTGCTACGAAGATGGGCGTGCTTGGCCTCGCCGTGTTTATCCTTGCCCACGAACACACAGTTGTGGTGCAGGGCGTCCTCGTAGAGCAGCTTCTCCCGCGCGAACTCCGTGACCACACCCCGGTCGATGCGCCGGTGGGTGGTCAGGTAGGCGTAGAGCCGCCGCATATTGAGATAGGCCTCCGGCAGCGCGAAGGGCTTCGGCTCTCTCGACTCCGGCTCCTTCTTGACGATGGGGATGATGCCCTGGCCGTCCCGCCCCAGCAGCATAGTCACCGCTTCGGGATAGGTCTTGTCGTAGAACGCCATGACGAAGCCGACCGCCCCGCCGCCTCGCCGGGCGGCATGGTCAAACCACTTGGCGCCGCGAACGGTGATGCTGTGGTCGCTGGCCAGACGATATTCCCGACCGGCCATGATGAGTTTTTCGCCCCGGTCACGAAGAAAAGACGGCAGGTCAACCTCGTTGGCCTGCCGTTTCTCCGCAGATGTGAAATAGATAAATTTTCCCATAATTCTCCCTTGTCATTGAAAATCGAACTTCATTAGTTTGAACGATTCGGAGTACCCGGATAATCGTGCTTTGATTTAGGGTAAAGGAAAAGCGACTCTTTCGAGCCGCTTTTCAAAGTGGTGATTCCGTTTGGCTTGGTTGAGAAAAGCCGTTTACAGCAGGTCTCTTGTTTTCCGGGCGAGGTACAGCGGGAGATTGGTAAAATCACCGTCCCTGCGGTAGCCACGCTTGGAGAAGCGGAAGGCGTGCTCCGGCTTGTGATCTGCAACATACTTCTTGAACGATGGGGCGGACTTATCTTCGCCGCCCTTGGCTTCAATGGGGATGATCTCCATGCCGTTTTGCAGCACGAAGTCGATCTCGCTGTTCTTGTCAGAGTAGTACCGAGGCTCTACTTCAAACTGCCCACGGAGCTGCTGCAGGACATAGTTTTCGGTGAGCGGTCCTTTGAACTGATAGTCGGTTTTCAGCAGAATTGCCGCATTGTCGATGCCCGCCATGTGCTTGAGCAGTCCCGTATCAAAGGCAAAGAGCTTGAACTGATCGAGCTTGTCAAAGGCAGACAGCGGATGCTCCATCTTCGATACATTGTAGACACGGTTCAGCATACCGGCTGAAACAAGCCATTCAATCGCTTCTTCAAAGTCTCTCGCTCTGCCGCCCTCACGAACAGCGCCGTACATGAACTTTTCGTTGGGCTTTGCAAGCTGAGCAACGATGCTGCGGAACACCATGAGGATGCGTCCGCTGTTGACCTTGCCGTTGTGCTTGGAGAAGTCGTTTTCATAGACCTCAATGAGTTCCCGCTGAATCTGCGACACCTTGGCGGGGTCTTTATACTTGATCCACGAGGACACACATTCCGGCATACCGCCGATGATGAGATAGTAATTGTATGCCTCCAACAGGCGGTTGTGGAAAATTTCCTCGATCTGCTGATCTTTCTGAATACTCTCATAATAAGCATACAGGCCGGAATCCGTTGCCTCCAGAAACTCATCGAAGGTCAGCGGATGGATGTCCAGAAGATTCACCATGCCGACAGGGTAAGACTTCGGCTTGGCAAGCAGCGTACCGAGCAGGCTGCCTGCGGCGATCACATGGTATTCGTTCGCTTTTTCCTTGAAATATTTGAGTGTGTTCAGCGCTTCGGGACACTCCTGTATCTCGTCAAAGATAATTAAGGTTTTCTCCGGCTCGATCTTCTCACCGCAAATCATGGAGAGCAGCTCAATGATACGGTGCGGATTCTTGTTTGTCTCAAAGATGGACTCCAGCTCATCTTCCTCGTCAAAGTTGAAGTAGACGAAGTTATCGTAGTAGTTCTGCCCGAACTCTTTCATCAGCCATGTCTTGCCGACCTGCCGTGCGCCCTTGAGCACCATAGGCTTGCGCTCGGCGCTGTCTTTCCAGCGAATCAGCTCCGAAATTGCGTTGCGTTTCAAGTGCATCACCATCCTTTTCAAGTGGTGATCATAGTATAACACATTTTTCTTGAATTTTCAACGCAGATTCCGCACATTTTTCTTTAACTTTTATCGACGCAAAAACACATTTTTCTGTTCCAATCTTGCTTGCGCTTCACCTGTTCAGCCATCCTTCGGTGAGCCAGCAATGCGGCTTTCATCTGCTCTCCCGTGATTTCGCCCCGCGCCCAACAAAGGGACAGCGTGCGGGCATAGTCGGAAACAGGAACGCCCTCAATGGCGTTGATTGCATCCGCCGTTTTTACGGCAGCCATGCGGCGCTTCAGTTGCTTTACGGTCATCGGTCATCACCTCATTTTTAGCATACCACATAGCCGATGAAAACGGAAGAAAACTTTTGGCAGCAGTGCCTTCTATCATGGCAGCAGATGCTCTTGCCGCTGCGCTTCCTCGTGGTCATCCCGCTTATGTCCCAGGGCCATGCGTTTCTCTTGCAAGCGCCTGCTGCGCTTGGAGTCGATACGCAGCGTGGCGGGCGAGATCAGCGCATCATGGCGGAAGATATTGCCGAGATGATGCAGCAGGCGAAAGGTTGCGGGGAGTATGTTCACATTCTGAGCCATTGGTATATCCTGCGGCTGTTCCGCCGCTGCAATGGGGCGCGGAGGTGGAGTTTGCTCAGCGGTTTTCACCACAGCTTCTTCGGTCAGCCGGATTCGCTCCGCTTCCCGGATGACGGCATTCAGCAGCACACGGAACTCCTTCTGCCGGGATAGCGGCAGGTGCTGGCGCGGATTCTGATTATGAAACCGCACCAGCTCGTCCTTTACCTGATTCCACTGCGCATAGCACGCCGCCACCTCTGGCAGCTGCGCCAGCCGGTCTACGATGGCGTCCACCTTAGCCTTTAATGGCTTGGGCAGGTACCCGTACTGATGCTTGCCGCTCAGTTGGGAGAGCTGCCGCGACAGCTCCCGCATTAGACACTCTATCTCCGTGTCCGGGCAGGCATGTTGCTCCATCTGCGCGGTCAGCTCCAGCAGCTTCTGCTGTGCCGTTCGGATGTTGCGCTTATAGATTTCTTCTTTGCGGATGTAGACATCCTTCAGTTCCTCCCGGAAGATGGTGCCGGTGAGCTTGGAGCGCATAGCGAAGATGCCTTTCTTCGTCAGGTGTCCCATCTTCGGATCGTCCGACCACACCATCATGTGGACATGGGGATGGTGTCCTTCATTGTGGAACGCTGCGTACCACCGCAGCTTGTCCTGCGGGATGCGCAGTGCCTCCGCCAGTGTGCCGGACTGTTGGAGCAGCAGCTCCCGCCAAGCAGCGGCGTTGTCGTAGCCGGTCTGCGCAGCATCCTCCCGCCGCAGGGAGAAGATGAATGTCCACACCCGTCCTTCGTGAGCGTCTAGCTCCTCCACCGCCTTGTCCAGATCAGTGGCTGGCGCGGCGCTGAACAGTCCGTGTCCGTCATGCTTTTCCGCCCGTGGCCGCTGGGCGATGTACTTCATGTAACCGCTCTCCGGTTCCATCTCGTGCAGGTAAGAATCCAGCGCGACGGCAATATACGCCGACGCCGTGGCGCGGTTCGGTGTAGTGAGATAGTCCTCATACTCGAACAGCTCCTTCGTGTCGGGGTAGTTCTTCAGCAGATCCTCGATGAGCCGCAGTTGCTTTTCTGTCACTGGTCCAGTGTCGCTGGTGATCTCCACGCCGTCCCGCTTGGCAATGTATTTCATGTATCCGGTGCTATTGCCGCCCTTGAAGTAACCGCTTTTCTGAATCAGCCGCGCCACAGGTCACTGCCTCCGATGCAGCCGCAGGGCGTCCCGGAAGGAGAACGCACCTTGTGTATCGGTCACCTCCCGGACGCTGTAGCCGCGGTACTTGCGATACATCTCCGCGTCCATATCGGTGTCCTCCGCCAGCAGGTGGTTGGTGATGCTATGCTCCACCGCTAAGTTGAACAGCAGCTTGCCCACCCGTCCGCAGTACACGCCGAGAGAGCCTTCCAGCACATCCAGCAGCACTTTGGGCAGGAACGCGCTGGCTCTGTTGGTGTGCAGGTAGCCGTCATAGAAGCGGATAGCTTTTTCTACGAATTCATTTCGTGTAGGACAATTATCATCCTTATACATCCTCTCCACCCGCCCCCATGCCTCGTCTGAGAGCCAGACGGTGTGCCTGCTTTTCTCTTTATCTCCCATATCCAATTCTCCTGTTATTTTTGTAAAAGCGTCATAGAAAACTGCACAGGACGGCGCAAACCGGCTGTTTTGCAGCCAAACAGCGTCACGCCGTGCCGTAAACCGTCGAAAGAGCGTCATTTCCCAACACCGCAAAACCCGCCGTGGCAGTCCGCACTGCGGGCTGCTGTGATGGCTCTTGGCGCAATTAAAGCGCCAAGGGTTTTCACCTGCCCACCTTTCGGCGCACCGAAAGCCTTCCGAAATCCCCCAAAACCGCTCAAGATAGTTGGGGCCGCTATCGTTACCCTCCCGCGCTACTGTCTGCCCACACAGCGGCCCACAGGGGCGAACGTGGCGGTCACATCTGCATCTCAGGAGTCTGCGATTCACCATCCCGAAGCTCCTGGGCGTATTCGCATAAGCCCATGCCAGTCTGCTGCTGACAGAACTCCTCCATCTTACGAAGCAGCACTTCCTTCTCTGCAGCGTTGAGTGGATAGTGCCAGCTTTCTTCCGTACCGTCCGCCTTGCAGAGATTCAGATCCAGCGTATCGCAGACAGTGCCACGCTCTAAATCGTAGTTGGCATAGACATTGAGCCAGTCATCGTTCTCGTCGGTGCAGACGAAGGTGCCGAAGGCAGCGTCCACATCAAACTCTGCCTGCACATAAAAATTAAGTTTGCCGTCTGACTCGATGATCTCATCCCCGAAGGAGAAATGCCGTGCGGAGAGATGACCCACCGAGGTGATTTCCTTACCGTTCAGCTTCCCAAGCAACTTGCACCATTTTTCATCATTGGATGCGAGCTGTGACCGGTTGGCGTGATAGGCCGCCGTAGATACATCCCGCATGGACCAGCTTTGCCAACCGTCCATAATATTGACCGCAGAGAACTTCTGCTTATCAAAATTGATGTCGAACGCACCGGTAACTTTACCGGTATTTTCCAAGCGGAGTGCGATCAGTTCACCATATTCCTCCGCCGTGATGGGCTGACCATCCGCAACCATTTTGATAAACAGATCCGACGCTGTACTGTTTCTGCGCGTCATATAGCTACGCAGCTTTTGGGCGGCAGTCAGCAATTCTTCGCCAGGGGTTGTTTTGAAATACCATTCCTGGCCGTTCTCTGTCACATGGTAGGCAGCATAGGTGCGGGCTGCTTCCTCCGCCTGCCGCGCGGCGAGATCCTCTTGCCAGATCTCTTGGCTGATGCGTTCGTACTCCCGTTGCGGAAGATGATTGCACAGCTCGTCCAGTACATTTTCCAGATGCTCCTGCAAGGTCTCGTTCTTGAGATGTTTCTCGATGGCAGCCTTCCATCGCCGGTCGATCCACAGCGTGATGTCCACAGAATCCGCCATGCTACTTTACCTCCTTCACCGCACCGCTACCAGCCGACGCAACCGCAGGCGGTGCAGATTTCACCTCTACGGGAGCTGCCTGCGGCTTCGCAGTTTTGGGCGGGCGCTTGGGCTTGGCAGCGGGCGCAGCCCTGCTGTCCAGATATTCCCGCACCGGCTCCGGCACGGCTTTCTCGTAGAGCTGCCGGAGTGCATCCTCCATACGGCTCTGCACGGAAGCGTTTTCCTTCTTCAGAGAAAACTCCAGCGCGCCCAGCTTGTCCTCATCAAAGGCAAGGGTGATATTTACTTTCTTCATGTTGGCCTCCTCAGTCATAGTTGATATACGGAATCTCCAGCCAGTGCGTCCAGCCGCGGCCCTCAAGCTGCGTTTTCACCACGCCGTATTTGGTACCCATGGCTTCTATCACTTCACCGTTTCCGATGTATACGCCGATGTGTCCCTGCTTCCACACCGCCAGCCCCGGCGTGTCCGGCATGGTCTGGATCGCGCCCTTGCGCACGGCGTTGTAGTACATCTCGTTGGCGCCGATGTCCGGCATGCCGTTGCTGCTGTACTGTATCTCCATGGTCTCGCCGTTCAGCCAGCCGTAGCCCTTGATCAGTCCCACGCAGTCGGCGGTGCGCTTGCCCAGCCAGTTGGCCCGGATGAACGCGGCGTAGTCACCCACGCCCTCCGGGTACTGCGTCAGCTTGTATTGCAGCAGCTCCGGCGTCAGAACTTGCCCATAGGTACCCCACACATAACCCCAGCCGGAGGTCCATGCGTTGGTGACGTAGGTCACAAGGCCGGCTGCGTTCTTCGTAGTCGGATCGGTAAGCATGGATGCGTCCAGCTCAATCGGCGCACTGCCGCCCGACTCATAATCACCGTTGAAGGTATCGCCACCCATGCTGCCCATGACCATGGCGTAGATGTCCACGGCCTTACTGCGCTCCGCATCTGTCACCACACAGCCACGCCAGGTGGAGAGCTTTTCGTAGACCTCCTCCACCGGCAGGGGCACGGCTACCTCGTATGTCTCCTCTACCAGCTCCTCCGTGCCGTCCTCCTGCGTCACCGTTACCATCCGTGTCCGTGTTTCCGTTTTGTAGAAGCAATCCACGAAGCGGTCTGCGGCAGCACGGGTCGGCGCGTTGTCGCCGAAGCAGAGGGCAAAGAAAACAGCCTTGACCTGTACGGGGTCAAGGCTGCCTTCCTCGGCTTTCTGATTGACATAGCCTGTCGCCGAATCCAAAAGGGAGAATGCCTCCTGCATCTCGGTGATATGTGTGCGGTATTCTTTGGGGACTTTGTCCGAAAATTCTGCGCCATAGAATGCCGCAGATACCACAGCGTTGTTGTGCTGGGATGCACCGTCACCGAAGCAGCACAGGAACGCCGCCAGTATGATAAGCGGCGACAGGATCAAGGCCAGCACCTTACCGGCTGTCCTGCGCCCATCCTCATTGGTCAGCACGGCTGCCGCCATGCGAAATAGTTGTATATTCACTCCAACCTCCTTTGAACTATTTACGAGATTGTTCTGTTGCTGTATAATGACGGTACGGCAACAGAGCAATTAGTATAAAAACGAGGAGCGCAAGAAATGGAATATGTCATCAACCAAAGTGGCAATCGTGTCGTTTTAGACCTTCTTGCAAACGCCACTAAAAGCTTAGTTGGATTGGCGGTCAATAATTGCCGTATTATTTCCATTCCATACTCCGAACTATACGCTATGGTTTTAAGCGTTTATGGTGTAAAGGGAGAATGGGTCTTTTGTAGGGAAGCTTTTAAATACCGTACGACGCCACTCTCTGATGCCGAAGACGACTCTGTCATCGTGTTAGAATCTGTTGAAGTTGAGGGATTCAGAGATACTATTGTGTCAGATTATACCATTTTGGAAGCCTTGAAATTATATCAATCATCTGACATCTTTTCTTGTTACTCTCTATCATATCGCTTCAAGGATGGTAAAATCCAACATGGTGGAAGGGGGGAAACCTTCTTGTGGCAACATGGAACTTACTGGCCAGAGAAGCCATACGAAATTACTGACGATGCTCGCTCTAACTTCAATGCATGGCTCAATGAGCATAGAGATCTCTTCCATTCTGGGCATCATAATGCAAAATTTCGCCAGATGAAGCAGCTTTATTTAAGCTCATACTTAACTGACGATGCCAATCTCTCCTTTGTCATGCTTTCGGTTGTTTTAGAGATGCTCTTTGGCGGGAATAACGAACTGTCATATAGGATTAGCCGGGGCGCCGGAATGTTTTTGTCTACTGATAGGGAGGAAGCGCGAAGCCTTTTCGCTCACATGAAAAAGCTTTATGATATGCGTTCAAAATATGTTCACGAAGGCAAACGGGTAAAGGATGAACAGCTATTTGAATTAAGAGAAATCGTCCGGCGTGTCATTGTCCTCATGTTTGAGCGCGGCATGCACAAACCGGATTTTGACTTCAAGAAATTCTCCGACGAACTCACCTATGATGGATATCCGCAATCTTAGCAAGGGCAACTGGCCTACATTGTCAGTCCTTCGTCTGGCCTCTCATTTACCGCTTCACCATTTTCGTATTCCAGAGACATTTCATCCACCAGCGCATAACACCCATCACGTTCCTCATTTAGCATAAGCAGTGTGTTCTCTGCATCGGTCTCATCGTAGAGTAGCAGCCGCGCTTTCTTGTCTCCAAGACATAAGCGGCCATCTGCACCCTCCGTGATGAATTGCCCCGACCCTATCTCGAGGATGGACGCGGTATAGTCGGTATCTCTCTCAAAGGACATATCTTCTCACCGCCCTCCAGCCGTGCCAAATAGTGCGGCCTTGTGGGGCGGCGCTTTCACCTCCAGATGATACCGTTCCATGCCGCACTTAAACAGGCACTCGCCGCGGCGTGCGTGCTGGATGAGCTCAAACTCCGCCTCGTCCAGCTGCAGCATATCCATGTAAAACCGCCTGCCAATGGAGCCGGGATTGAACAGGAACTGGTGGGGCGGGATAGCGAACAGCGGTTTTGTCATTTCCCGCACGCCCTCCTGGTCGAAATCCTCCAAGTTTTGGGACGCCATCATCAGCGCAGAATCCCGTTTCCGCACGCGCTTCAAGCAATTGCGGATGTATTCTATGGCCACCGGATTGGACAGCCACAGGTACAGCTCATCCAATGCCGCCACCGTGTTGCCCGCCGTCAGAAGCCTGTCCGACATATACGCCAGCACATTGAACAGCAGGGTGTTCCGCAGGCTCTTGGCCGCCGTCAGTACGCCGCCTACGCCAAACACCAAAAATCTGTCGTCCGAGATGTTGGTGTGCCCGTTGAAGAATGGTGCGTCCGCACCCACGCACAGGGAGTGCAGCCCCAGCAGCACCTCCTGCAGCAGTTCCCGCGTGTACAGGCTGCCGTTCCTGTAATTCACCAATTCATTATTGATGAGCGCATACAGGTCAGAGAGAATGGGGTAGTCCTCCGGCATAAGCCGGCGGAAGTCTGTTTCCTCTGAGATACCCCATTTTTTATACAGCGCGGACAGCATGATCTCAATGGTATCCAACTGCGGGTCGGAGAAGTCCTTGTAGGCACGGAAGAAGTCCTTTAAAAAGGAGATGTGTCGCGCCAGCAGTGTGGACTTGCGGAAGGCCTCCGGCGCAGGCTCGTCTGTCTCTGTGTCCTCATTCCAGTACCGCACCTCCAGCACATTGATACGCTTCTCGCCGGCCATCAGGTCGATAAAGCAGCCACCCAGCTTACCACAAAGCTCCTCCAGCTCATGCTCCGCGTCCAGTGAGACCACGGACTTACCCGCCTCCAGCAGGTTGCAGATCAGCAGCTTCATGAGATAGCTCTTGCCCTGTCCGCTGTTGCCGAGGATGAGGATATTGGCAGAGGTCTTGTCGCTGTCGCGGCGGTCGAAATCCACCACGATGTTGCTTCCATATTTATCCTTGCCGATATAAAAGCCGTTCGGGTTTTGTCAATAAGGATAGAGAAAAAAGTAAATTATTTTTATGAGGTTACAACATCGGATTGAATAAGGCGCAGTACCTTGTCGGTAAAGGTTTCCCGGCTGGTCTGGCTGAAATGGAAATAAATATCAAAGGTCGTACCGCCAACGGTCTTTACCATATCGGGTGGCGGTACGTCCGGGGCGGGTGAAGCGTTGCCGCCCGCCATCACGGGCAGGGGGATGGCCTTGCCCTCTCTGCTGGTGCTGTCGCTCCCCTCCGGGGCGGGGATGGTGCTGGTGATCGTCATGCTGGGGTCGTAGGTCATAGGCTCTCCTTTCATCATTCATCAAAGTTAATCCACGTGAGCGCCATTTTGCCGCCCACGTTGGAGTGGGGGAAGGGGAATGTATTAGTCCCCCTTTGAGGACTGTCCACAAGCCCCCTGATTGCAAGGCTTTTCAGCCTCTAAATGTCCACGCCTGCGGCGTTCCCGTTCGCTGGCAGCTTTCTTTCTCCGGCGCACATTGGCGGCGCACTCGTCACAGTATTTGCCCCGATTGGAGCGCGGCACGAACATCGCCCCGCACTCGGCACAGGGCCGCGCCTGTCCTCGGTGGAGCAAGGCGGCACACAACCCCTTGTCTGTTGGCAGGACGGCGGCGCGGAACCATTTACAGACCAGGGAATAGGTGATACTCTGGACGCAGACACAAGGCTCCCAGCCGTCATCAAGAGCAAGACAGTTGCCGCCGTCATAATTGCAGCAGTCATGCACCAGCCGCCGGACGGCTCGGTACTGCTGGTAGGTCAGTCGGGGAATGCCGTTCACCGCTCCACCTCCCGGCGTTTCTGCTGGGTCTGCTCCTGCTGGTGTATGGCAGCATCGGCGTTCCGCTTCACCTGTTGAAGCCGCCGCAAATCGTCTTGGATAGGCTTGTACTGCTCATACTCGGCTGTGTACTCCTGGTGAAGCCTCGCCTGTTCCTGTTCCCACGCATGAACGGGGATTTTACCAGCAGGGGAACGGTGCTTGTCCAGCTTCCGGCGGGCCATGTGGAACGTCCTCAACTCGTTCTCATGCTCCCTCTCGAATTTTTCCCGCTTGCCCTTCCACTTGATACCCTGCAACTCGTCATAGACGGGCTTGGTGTCTCGGTAGAGGTCAACAAGGCGAAGCAGTTCCTTCAATTCGTTCAGACGGTCACGCTTCGCTTTCATGGATGTGTTGATGGCCTCCGTTCGTTCACTCTGGGCGGCGATATGGGTCTCTAAATCTTCCAGCGTAGCGATGCCCCTCTCGGTCAGAAAATTGATGGCCTCGGCAAAACCTTTAAGATTTCCAATCCTGGCGTTGCGGCTCCATGCTCCGGCGTTCCGGCCCTCATAGTAGTCGGTCAGCAGGGCGGCAAGGGTCGGGGCCTGGGGCTTGCTCAATTCTTCTTTTATGGCCTTAATCCAATCCGTCAGGCCGGCGATTTTCTTCCGAATATCCCGCAGAATGTTGTTGGCCTTTTTTATCCAGCGGTTCAGATCGCCCTTGTCGGTGGGGATGCCCTTGGCCTCCATCTGGCGGACGGCCACGCCCTCATGGACGGTGGGCAGCAGGTCAAGGCCCTGACGCTCATAGGAGCGGTGGTCGATGCGGCAGGTCAGCCCCTTTTCCTCAAACTTGGCGTTCACCATAGCGGCCCACGCCTCCCGCCAATGTTCCAGTGTTTCCGGGCTTCCCCAGTCGGTAGTGGGAACAGCGTCAAAGAGGGGCTTGCCGTCCTCTCCCATAATGCGGTTCCCGTCCTCGTCCAGACGGTAGCGGCGGCGCTGCTTGCACCCCCATTTGCCGTCTGGCTCAATGGGCCGGATGGGGCAGAGAACATGAAAGTGCGGGTTAGGAATACCGCCGTCCTCCTTGTCCGGCTGGTGGATGGCAAAGTCGGCAATCATGCCCCGGCCCACAAGCTGCTCCGAAACAAATTGCCTTGCAAGAGCGATGTTTTCCTCCAATGAAAACTCGTTCTGCAAGGCAATGTCAAAGCTATATGCAAGCTGGGCTTTCTTGCCGCGCTCGGCCTTCTCCACGGCGTTCCAGAGGGTGGCGCGGTCTTGGTACTGGTTGGGGGCCTGGGGCGGCAGGAGAATGTCTGTGCAGACCACGCCGCCCTTGTGGGTGTAGTCGCTGACCTCGCCATAGTATTCGCTATACAATTTCTCCCCGGCTCGGTAGGCGGCGGACGTGACAACAGACTGTCCCGCGCTCCGTTTGACCTGGGTAACGTGGAGATGGAACAGGGCCAATTATCCGCTTTCCTGCTGGTCAGTGGCTTGGCTCACCAGGGCGGCAACTTCCGGCAGGGAAAAGACCTTTTCCATCAAAAGAAAAAAGGCCCTTTCGCTCATGCCGCGCACCTCCGGGGCGATACTCTCCACCGCTCCGCCACGGGTGATAAGTCGGTGGTTTCGCTTCTTCCTTTCGCCTTGGGTGTAGTAGCGGATGCGGTTCTCATACCGCTGGCCTCTGTGCTGGTACTGCTCCAACTTAGCGGTGGCCTCAGCATACTCTTTCTCTAATTCTTCGCGTGACTTGTCCATCGTGTTTGACCTCCTTCTTGGCAAAACAAAAGACCGTCTACCTGCTGTGTCGGGTAAACGGTCAAGGGTAACGGTATTCGGTTTTAGCCTCGCTGGAAAGGTGCAGACGCAGAGCGGATGTACCTTTCCAGCGAGGGCGCAGGGATAGCCGCAAAGCGGCGCAAGGGGCGCAGCCCCTTGTACGGAGCGGAGCGACGCAAACGGCCCGGACTTTCGGAAGTCCGGGCCGTAGCCTCGCAGAGCGCACGATACATGGTCGCAGACCATGTATAGAAGTGCGCCCTTTGTTCCAAAGGGATTTTATAAGTCCATCATTGATGGGAGAATTTTGTTGAACATATGGCGCACCTTATCAATCCGGGTGTTTGGGCGGCGTGGCTGAAAAACTGGTTCGCCGCTGGCGATTTGATACCCCTTCAATTCTGTTAAACAAACGCTTCTCCCGTTTGTATAAAAGGTGAGGTCATTGCGGTACTCTTGCACACAGCGGGCAGGGATTTCGCCAGTAAAAATCACCTCGCTGTTTTTAACCTGGGTCGTTTCAATACTCGCGCAATATTTTGGTGCGTCATGATAAGCTCTGGAGAGATATTCCTGCGGCGCATAGAGTGTAAAAGAAAGATATGGTTCCAATAGCTGCGTCCCCGCCTTTTTCAACACCTGCTCCAATACAATAGGTGCCAATGACCGAAAGTCTGCGGGAGTGCTGACCGGACTATAATAAAGCCCATACTCAAAACAGATTTTACAGTCCGTTACCTTCCATCCATACACGCCTTGTTCCAGACCGTAGCGGATACCATCCAATACAGCGTTTTGAAAACTCTGATTCAAGTATCCAACGGAAACTTTGCTCTCATACTGCACTCCGGTGCCAAGGGGGAGAGGGGTGACGGACAGCCCGATGGACGCCCAGAATGGATTGGGCGGCACTTCGATATGAATGGTGTGACTTACCGCTTTCAATGGCCTCTCCATATAGATGACGGTAGGTTCTTTTGCAGTTGTGTTGAGCTGATATTTTTCCACCAGAAGATCAGAGATAATTTCCAATTGTACCCGGCCCAAAAAGGAGAGAATGATCTCATGGGTCACAGCGTCTACTTCATAGCGCAGAAGCGGGTCGGTATCCGCAATTTCTGTCAAGGCGTTTAACAAGCGTTCCCTCTGTTCTGGTTTCTCTGGTGCAATTGTTGTCCGCAGCAAAGGGAGAGGATTGTCGCTCCACGTTTCACGGGGCAGCAGCAGTTTGTTTCCCAGCACATCATTCAGCCGCAAACTGTCGCAGGGTACAATGACGATCTCGCCCGCATGGGCAATCTCTGTTCGGACAATCTCACCCTTTGAGGGGATACGCATTTCCGTAATTTTCAGTTTTTCTTTCCCTGCCAAGGCTACGGAATCCCGCAAATGAAGCGTACCGCTATACAACCGCAGATAGGCAAGGCGTTGGCTCTGGTTTGCGTACTCAACTTTGAACACAGTTCCGCACAATTCAGAGCTGTTCTGCCCGGTGGGTGATTGGAATGTATCTGTGACCGCTTCAATGAGTTGTCGGATTCCCAAGTTTACCTTGGCACTGCCATGATAGACCGGAAACAGAGAGACGCTTTGGATTCTCCTGTTTTCCTCCCGCAGAAGTTCTTCTTTGTCCATTGGTTCTCCGGCAATATATTTCTCCAACAATTCATCACAGTCCGCAATCACGGTATCCCAATTCTCCAGCCCCATGTTTTCCATGATGGATATATCCGGGGAAAGCTGCACGTTCTGCTTAATAATCATATTTGCGGAGAGCTTATCTCGGATAGACTGATACACACCTGGCAGGTCAATCCCGTCCTGGTCGATTTTGTTAATAAAGATAACAGTTGGGATTTTCATTACTTGCAGAGCATGAAACAGAATACGGGTCTGCGCCTGAACGCCGTCTTTTGCAGAAACAACCAAAATCGCTCCGTCAAGAATGGCAAGGGAGCGATAGACCTCCGCTAAGAAATCCATATGCCCAGGAGTATCCACAATGTTGACCTTACAATCGTGCCACTGAAAGGAAGTGACCGCCGTTTGAATGGTGATTCCACGCTGCCGCTCTAAAAACATGGTGTCCGTTCTCGTTGTTCCCTGATCCACACTGCCGGGCGCCTCGATTGCTCCGCTGGTATATAACAGGCTCTCCGTCAAGGTCGTCTTACCTGCGTCTACATGAGCAAGAATGCCAATATTGATGATTTTCATATGATTGTCCTCCATACAAGGCCCAGAAGGGCGCAAAAATCCCCAGCGACAAATACTTTTACCGCTGGGGATGATAGGTAGGACACACATGAAAACTGCGGCCAAGGCTGGCCGTTGTCTATCACGATATGAAATGAAAAGGCAAAAGTATTCTTAAATTGGGTACAAAAACCAAGCCCTCTCCTTGAGGACGTTTGTCTTTGTTCCCATTATCAAATTTTATTTAAGAATACCTTGCCGCATATTGATAAACTCCTTTGCTTGGATTTTTATAGTATAGCATATCAAATTCCCAAAAGCAACCCTGTTAAGATAAATTTTTTCTGTCACTGCACCTCCATATCTCTCTCGTGTATACGCCATACGCAACTCTTTTCAAAAAAGAAGTGGACGCGCTGGCAAAGCTGTGGTAGAATGAAACGAAAGAAGGTGAGGATGGTGGAGCTCAAAACGACAATCGCCCAGGGACTGCACGTCACAGATGACAGCGCGGGTTATGATGCCGCCTGTAAGCGTGTCCTGTCTGAAAAGGCAATCCTGGCGCGGATTATGAAGTCCTGCCTGGAAGAATACAAGGATTGCGATGTCAATGATATTGCCGAGAAGTACATTGAGGGCCAACCCCAGGTGTCCGCCGTCCCGGTGCTGCCGGACGAGGGTGGCACAGTCATCAGCGGCATGGACACCGAGGACAAATCGGTGCGCGAGGGGACAGTCACCTATGACATTCGCTTCCGCGCCATCGTTCCCGACTCCGAGGAACAAATTGCCCTCATCATCAACGTGGAGGCCCAGAACGATTTTTACCCCGGCTATCCGCTGATAAAGCGTGGCATATACTACTGTTGCCGCATGATTTCTTCCCAGTACGGCAGGGAGTTCACTGGCTCCCATTATGAGAAAATCAAGAAGGTCTACTCCATCTGGATTTGCATGAAACCGCCGCAGTATCGAGAGAACACCATTACCCGGTATCGGCTGGTGGAAGAATATCTGGTCGGCGAGGGCAAAGAACCCATCAGGAATTATGATTTGCTGTCCATCATCATGCTGTGCCTTGGCGGGCCGGATGGGTCAAATTATGACGGCGTATTGCGGATGCTGGATGTGCTTCTCTCCAACGAAACCAGCGAGGCGGAAAAGCGGAAAATTTTGCAGGACGATTACGACATTCAAATGACGCAGACAATGGAAAGGGAGGTGTCGGTCATGTGTAATTTGAGCAAGGGCGTTGAGGAAAAAGGCGTTGCTAAAGGTATCTTGTCCTCTATCAAAAACCTCATGGAAACGATGGGGCTGACCATTGAACAGGCTATGGCGGCGCTGAAAGTCCCGGAGGGCGAACGTCAGAAATATATGGATTTGCTGGAACGGCAGTAATGACAAAAACGCCACGGACTATCGTTGTCCCTGGCGTTTTCTGTATCTACGTTAGCTGACTTGAGCAGCTTCGGCTTCTGCCTGTTTCTTCCTGTGGTAGTTCTCCCGCCTCGCGGCAAGCATACGTTCATACCGGGCCTGGGCTTCGGGATCTCCGGCGGCAGCGTCCGCATACATTTTCTGACGGGACTTCTTTACCGCTTCTGACTGTTGCGCTCTCTGCTGCGCCAACTCTGCCGCCGCTACCGGGTCGGTTTCGGCGCGGGCTTTCAAATCCTGCAAAGCCGCCTTTTTCCGATTGCGATGGGCTTCCAGCCGTTCCGCTTCTTCTAGGGTGAGAGGCAAACCTGCCTCGGCACATCTGGCAAGTTCTTTCAACGTCCGCTGTTGGGGCTTCGGGGGCTGTGCGGACTTCTGCCTGTCACGCCACGCTTTGTGCTGCTCGGCTTTCTTCTGGCGGTGCGCCGCAAGCCGCTCCGCTTCCTCCGGGGTGAGATCGGCTCCATCCAGCTTGGCGAGTTCCTTCAGTGAGCGTTTGCGAGGCTTCTCTGGCTGACTGGCCTTTTTCTTGTCGCGTTGCTTCTGCTGATAGGCCCGATTGCGCTCTAACCGCCGTTCTTCCTCCGCCTGTTCCTCCGGGGTCAACAGGCCCGCCCGCTTCCTCGCGGTAAACTCCCGGCGCTCCTGCTTGTACCTCTCATACCGAACCTGGGCAAGCACCTGGGAGCGTTCCTCTTTCTCTGCCTGTTCCTCCTGCTGGCGGCGTTCTTCCTCCTGCTCCATCGGGGTCACAATGTCGGCGGGAACCTCAAACGCGCCAATGAAATTGAAATAGAAATCTAACCGCTGACGGCGCTGCTTTCCCCGTCCGTTGCCCTCATGGACAACGATTTTCTCGATAAACTCATTGAGAATGGGCGTAGTCAGTTCCGAAAAATCGGTGTACCGCTTGGCAAGGTCGATAAACTCCGTCATTCTCACCCGGTCGGCGTTCCAGTTGTCCAGCAAGCCCTGCCACTCCGTCATGGAGGCTTCCAGCGCGGCCTGTTCCTCGTCATACTCGGCAAGGAGACGGCTGAAATGCTTATCCGGCAGCTTGCCCGTGGCGTTGGCCTCGTACAGCTTCTTCACCAGTCCGTCCAGTTCGGCGTGGCGCTTCTTCGCCTGGACAATCTGTTTCCGGCAATCCTTGACTGCTTCCTCCTGGCGCAGACTGGATGCCTTTCGAACCCGCTGAACAAACTCCTGCTCGTTGTTGCGGACATACCAGCTTATCCGCTGGATGGCGGAGAGGATCGCCGCTTCCAGCTTTTGCGTGGCAACATAGTGAATGGTGCAATCCTCCATAGGTGCCCGGTATCTGGAACAGGTGAAAGCATCGTCAATGTACTTGCCTTGGACAAGACTGTTGTGGTGGGTCAGCTTTGCGCCGCAGTCGGCACAGTAGAGCAGTCCGGTTAAACGGTTAGGGGCATTACTCCGCTTGGGTGTCCGGCGCTTGGTTTCCCGCAAACGCTGAACATTGTGCCACGTTTCTTCGTCAATGATGGCGGGGACGGCTCCCTCAAATACAAATTGTTCCTCTGGCATTGTCCTGCGGGTGCTTTTAGTCTTGTAGTTCTCACAGACAGTCTTGCCCAGCACCTTGCGCCCCAGGTACTCCGGCCTTTTAAGAATATAACCCAGGGTGGTGGCAGACCATGCGTAGGGGTCGCGGTAGCTGTTGGCTCGAACAGGACAGCCGATACGCTTCCAGTGTTCGGAAGGGATGGGGATTTGCTCGGCCCGCAGCGTTCGGGCGATGCCGTTGACGCTCTGACCGTCCATGACCATCTGAAAGATGCGGCGCACAACGGCGGCAGCTTCCTCGTCGATCACCCACTCGCCCTTTTCTTCTTTTGAGGCGAGATAGCCATAGGGGACGGCCCCCGAACAGCGCAGGCCCTTTTCCATTCTGGACTTGAAAACGGTCTTGATTTTGCGGCTGGTGTCAGCAACGTACCACTCATTTATCACATCCCGGAAGATGGACATAATATCAAATCCATTGGCGGTGTCCAGGTTGTCATTGGCGGCGATAAAGCGGACGTTGTACTCGTCAAAGGTGCGTTTGAGCAAGCCGACCTCCACCACGTCACGGCCTATTCTGCTCTGGTCTTTGACAATGACGGTAGCCACATTTCCGGCCCGTATCTCGTCCACCATAGCGTCCAGGCCGGGCCGCTTGAAGGTCGTTCCCCGCACCCCGTCATCGGTGAAGTGGCGGACATTAGTGAAGCCATTTTTTCGGGCGTAGTCCTCCAGGATGCGCTTTTGATTTTCTACGGACACGCTCTCGTCAGACCGCCCATCGTCGTGAGATAACCTTTCGTACAATGCTGTGATTTTACCCTTTTGCTCCTGCTTCCTCATGTGTGTAACCTCCTGTTTTGTATTTTCACGACCTTTCTATCCTTATTATAGTGACCCTTTGGGATCGGTTTTGCCGGAGTAGTTGAATGGGTACAGATTGGCCACGCTGCCAGCGGGCAGTACGCGTTCGAACTCCCGCCCAAGGGCGTTATAGCCTACGGGACTGACGTAGCAAAAGCCCTGCTTCTGCCGCAGGAACAGCTTGTCCACATTCAGCTTACAGCGCACCAACTCCGTCAGCACATCGGTCTGAAGCTGCCGCAGGTGCTCCGCGCTGTCCGCCGTCATCTCCAGATACACGGCGCAGTGGAGCAGCGGCTCATGCTCACGGTGCATCTTATGCACCAGCTCCGCCACATCCCGCAGGTTGCTTTCGGCCTCCACTGCCTGCCGCAGCTTGTTAGGATCCGAACCGTCCAGCTTGTTCTTCTTGTTGGCGTTGTCGATGATCCTGTCCTCCTCACCGGGGGATACCTGCCGGCAATATATCCGCAGCGTCACGCCGCTTTTTTCACCCAAGTGCCGCAGGATGGCCTGAGATTCGGTGCTGGCGGGATATTCCCGCAGTGCCCAGACGCAGCGGCAGGTATTGCCGAAGATGTAGTGATCCACCTCGAACTTCACCACGCCTGGCGCGATGCAATCCAGAAAGGAGCGGATAAATGCCTCCTGCGGTGAGATCTCCTTTTTGTGAAACGGGTTTTTCATGCCACCCACCTCACCAGCAATAAAATTCCATGCGCGGCTCCAGCTCCGGCTCCTGCCCGGTGAACTGTTCCGGCTCACGGAACAGTTCCGTGTACCGCGCCACCTGCTCGTCCGTCAGGGAGCAGAGACCGCCCTCCAGATCGTCTCCCACCAGAAAGAACAGCCCGCAGATGATGTCATCCTCCAGCCGACGATTGGGTGCCATGCCGTTGAGCTTTCCCTCATCGTTGCAGCAGAGCAGCACGCCGTCCTCCATATACACCGGCTGGAACAGCCCCTGCACCTCCTGCTGAATGGCTTCCAGTCCGTCTGCCATGTCCTTTACATAGGGCGCTTTGCCCGGTTCGATTTTCAATATCCGCATTTTAATCCTCCGTTTCCGTTGTCAGCCACCGTGCGCCATCCACGAGGTCAAAGCTCTCATGGGAAGCGTCCTGTTCAAAGTAAATTGCCAGCAGCTCCAATAGTTCCGCTCCTTCCACTCGGCGAACGGTAAAACCACTGTCCCGCAGCCGCTGTTCCACTGTTGCGAGGTTGATCGCACCGTCCGTCTTTCTGCGCCGCAGGACAAAGCAGAATTGTCTGGATGATGCCATCATGGTCTGCACATCGTCCAGATGTCGCCGGTCCTGCGCCAGCAGAGCGCGGATAGCGGGATTGCCTTCCTCCTCTGTTCTGCGCCGATAATAGAGACGGTTATCCTGATAGGACTCCTTAGAGTCTAACGCCAACAGCTCCATCTCTGCCGAGGTCTTTATCACATTCAGCAGTGCTGTCACCCTCGTGCGGACACCCGACTCCGGCAGCACGTTCAGGTTAGTAGGCTGCACAAGGTAAAAGGTCAACTCACCGCCTGCCGTCAGCACGCTGCTGTCCGTCACGCGCTCAATGCCCACCAACTGCTGCGTGGACTTCTTCTTTCTCATACTCGTTCCCTCCATTCGTAGTATTGCTGTCCGAAAAAGAAGAACGCTGCGGCGTAGCGCAGAAAGTCCAGCATGCTGACGCCGCCGTGCCGAATGCAGAGAAAGGCCAGTGCCGCTGTGACCACCAATGGGACCACGGTGCTGGCCTGTGTCAGTGCCAATACCGACAGCAGCAGGCCAATGCCGATGAACGCCACGTCCCGCAGCGTCCACAGCCACAGCATAGGCCGAGCCGTCAGATTTTCAGGGTATAGGTACATAGTTCTCCTCCAAAAGTAAGGCCGCAGGCACACGCCTGCGGCTCTGTATGTTGTTATTCCGCATCCACTGCGTCGTTCAGCTCCCGCTCGATGAGACCGAGAATGAAGTCCTTCTGCTTCAAGCCGTGCTTGGCAAGGTAATCCTTCAGGCGGTCAAAGAGCTCCTCCGGTACCTGAAAGGCGATGGTGCGATTGGTATTGCCCATGTTTTTTGCTCCTCCTTCAAAGTGTTCGTTGAGTATATCCGTGATGTAGTCTGCCAGCGTCTGTCCACGCTGCTCCTGCTCCGCACGCAGCCGCTGGTGCAGCGACAGCGGAATGGGTGCGCAGAGGTTTTTCTTTTCCTCCATGGTGTGCTCCTTTCCGCCTCCCTCCGAGGCAAGCAAAGCATAGCCGAAGCACAATGGGAAAGCTATTGACAAGTACAACGAAGAAAACACAAGCACACGAAGCACAATGGACAAGTTATGTTTAACCGCTTCCCCGTATGGCGTCCGCCATACACTTCATCACGAAATCCACGCAGGGGATGGCCACGCTGTTGCCCAGCGCCTTATACCGTGCGCTGTCGGATGCGCCGGGGATGTCCGTCCAGCCGTCGGGGAAGCCCTGCAATCTCTCACACTCCAAGGGCGTCAGACGGCGGATGAGCAGAATGGGCAGATCCTTGTCGCCCATCAGTTCACAGGTATGAAGTATCAGGTCGGTGGCGTCCTTGCTTTGCCGTGCGCTCTGGGTACCGGCGATCTCGTCAGTGGTAAATGCATCCACACGCTGGCGGCGGAACACCGCGTGTCGGTCAAAGCCGGTCAGCGTATAGGATACGTTCTCCTGATACCCGATGCCGTTGCCGCCGTTCTCCGGCTCACGGTCAATGGCGTTGCCGGTGATGCAGAAGACCTGCTCACCAACCAGCGGCACATTGTTGCCGCCAGTCCCGTAGCGTGCCGACATGGTCGGAGCCACATCGCCCATCTGCCGGTAGCGGGCGTCCATACCGTGGCTCTCAAATATCAGCGGCTGGTGGTTGTCCATCTGCGCCCGAAGCGTGGCGGTTTTATCTACCGTCACGTCCATACGCTCGCCACCCTGATCGTTGATGCACAGGACGGATGGCATACTGTTTCCGCTGCCGCCGGCCTTCAGTGTCGGCGCAACGCCCTCGCGGTAACCGATGCCGCCCGCACTGGCTCCTGCACCAGCGGAGAAGCCGGCGACAAACGTCTGCTGCTTCATCCCCGGCTGCGCACCCAACGCGCCGGCTTTATCGCCCAGATCACGGACTTCATCCCGCTGGTTTGCCGCAAAGGCCACCGATGTGCCGGCCACGAATGTCTGCATCTGCAAATTGGAGGTCGCCATCAACGCCCCCGCCGTATCGCCCAGGTCGACACCCTCGTTCCTCTGGTTGATATGGTACGCCTTGATAAGCCCCATCTGCGCCAATATTACCAAATCGATCATCCGCAGGCCGCTCTGCATTTCCAACGCCAACTTCAGCGTTGCAGGCAACTCCTTCCCGCGCTTCCGTGCTCTACGGAGAATGCCCAGGCAGGCTTTCCGGCTCAAATAGTATTTGCGCTGAGGATGGGGTTCCAAGATCTGCCACAAGGAAGATCCTCTTACGACTCTGGGGCACACCCCAGTATTGAGCGTCGAGGACTCGCCAACATAGGGAGACAAAATCTCCCAATATGGCTGCCCCAGAATATCGCCATCCCCAAGGGTGATTTTCAGGAACATGAATTCCTGATACACCAATTCCGAGCGTTTCCTCCAGGACGACTCGGAAGTCATCTCCCTTTTGCTGCCCGCTGGAGAATGCGCCGGGGACATTTTCCCAGCACATGAATCGGGGGCGAACATGGATACCTGTTCGTCCTCGTAAAACATCTGCATCTCGCATCTCCTTTATGATCCTGATTTGTTCCATAAATAGGCCGGAACGCTCACCGGCAAGCCCCGCCCTCGCTCCAGCCACGGACAAGTCCTGACAGGGGCTGCCGCCGCAGATAATGTCCACGGGCGGCAGTTCATCACCCCGCAGCTTCGTGATATCCCCATAGTGCAGCATCCCCGGCAGACGCTCCCGTGTGACGCGGATGGGGAAAGCCTCGATCTCGCTGGCCCACAGGGGCACAACGCCGTTATGGATGGCCGCCAGAGGGAAGCCTCCTATTCCATCGAAAAGACTTCCCATGGTGATAACTCTCATTTTGCTGCGGCCACCACCGTCCGCGCCATACTGACCGCGCTCTGTGCCGTGTAGACCGCCGATGAGATATTGGCCCGCGTGGTGGTATCCAGTCCGAACGCACCGGCGATACGGGGGATCTCTCCGGCAGAGAGCATCAACCCCAGGCCCAGCAGCGCGTGATCCTTAAACACCATCAAGCCAGCTACAAGGATGGTGGCCTGCAAAAAAGCCGTGAGACACAGTCCCACGACCTGCTTGCACCACTGTATGAATCCGTCGCCATAGCCGCGCGGTACAGAGAACATATACAGACTGCCCACCGCGATCTGAATGAGTAAAATACCGCCGCGCTTAAGGTTGGCGAAGAAGACCTTTATGACCGCATAGGCCATCAGCGCAAGGCAGAAGATGACCATAAGTCCGCTGGTCACCGGGCCAAAGCCCCGCAAAATGATTTGTCCGGAAGATGTCAGGCTCTCCACGGCGTTGAAATCCTCCAGCGCCGCTTTTGCCGCGTCCCCGATGCTGGTCGTCCCAAAGCCGGTGATGCCTGCCGTCAGGTCGGCCTGCAGCGATACCGCCAGCTCATACAAGCGCACCGGCACCTGCGTAAAAAGGGAGACCGCCAGAAAACCTTTCATGGCATTCAAAGCCGTTTCCTTAACATTACCGCGGCCACCGGAATATTCCACGCCGCACTCGAAGCAGGCTACCACCAGCCCTATGGCAAACAGCGCCCAGCCCAGATAGGAGAAAAACAACACCACGCTCTGTACCCAGCTCATGGCAAAGAGCTCGGCGCCCATGTTGCCCATCTCCGAAAAGAAATTGCCGAGAAAGCCCACGATCTGACCGTAGAACCAGTCCACGATCTGACCCAGCACCGTGTTGGCTACAAAGTCCCAAATAAAAATAAGCTCTCACCTCCATAAACGCAGGAAGCACTCTGCCATCAGCAGAGTGCTTCCTGTTATCGTATTATGCTGCAGGTCACAGCTCCATCTTAAAGCCGTAGTCCTGTGCCCTGTCCTGTTCCACATCCTGTGCCACGTCATCCTCCTGCCGCTGCACCTTCGCCAAGACCATCAGCTGTCCAAGCCGGGAGGAAAATGCAGAGATGATCGCAGCCTTACGGCTCTCGTCCACATACTCACCGGCCTGATCCAGGATGTCCCGGATATCCTGCTCAACGCCCCTCAGCCTATCAAAGTCGATCCAGCCGAAGGAGGTCACCAGCTTGAGCTGTTCATGGTGCGTCTTTTTGAATGGTTTACACTCAATGGCACGGGCGGAGAGGATCTGGGGTGTCAGCTTATCATACCCCAAGGAGGAGCCGCTATCGAAGATAGGTGCGGCGCCCAACCATTCCAGTGTATCTGCACTGCGGAGTAGTCCGAAGTTGTTCTGATGCCTGTCCTCGTTGGCGATAAGGTAGTCCAGCACGATCATCTGATCCACCGCGTGTTCCATACCCTCCACACCCAACGCCTCGCAGCAGTTCAGATAGTGGCGGTAGACCGATGTGTTGTTGTCTTTCCTCATGGACTGCATCACGCGCCACGCGCTGACAAGCTCCGTGTCCGGCGTAACGAAATCCTCACAGACGCTGTAAGGGACGCCGTCATCCCAGAGCAGTGTATAGGGGACGTGGGGAATGCCCAGTTTCTCCGCCACCAGTGATGCGATTACCTCGTTGAACGGCTGCTGCATAAAGGGGTTACTACCTGCCTTCAGTAGACACCGTTTTCCGTCTATGATCTTCCACCGTTTTTTCAGGTAGCCATCAGACGTATTATCCGGGGAGCTGAAATCAAAACCTACCGTTTCTTTGGCTTTGCCTAAGAGTACATCACCGATGTCCTCCGAGAAGGGATTTTCAAAGAAGTTGATGCGCTCCCACTGGAGGTCGCTGCCCCAGGGCCTGACCCAGTACTGGTCTGAGAGGCTCAGGCCAAAGCAGCGTGTCAGCAACACCTGCGTATTGGGCAGATTCAGTGTTTCCAGTGCCTTTCGCACACCGGAACGGCTGGCGGGAATGCAGCGGTCGATCCACCATGCATTGAGCGCGGCACGATCCACACCGTCCCGCCTTGAGGCTGTTGCCACAGGAAGATGCTCCGAACGATACACCGCGTCGATCCGCTGGATAGAACTTGTCACCTCATCCAGCTCCATATCGAGGACTGCGATGTTCTTGTGCATCAGCGTATACTGCATCGTGCCACCTCTTTTCTCAGTCATTTCCATGCTATTTTACCACGCTTTCTGCAAAAAGCCAACCGAAAAATGTTCAGACATCGCGGTCACACACCCACGATGTCCCAGATGTACAGCGGTGCGGTCAGGGTAAAAACCAGACACGCGAACAGAATAGCCGGTGCGGTCCATTCAAACTGACCCGTCTTTCGATAGTCGAAGTAGGCGGTACCCAGCTTCACAAAGAAGAAAATGGCGAGGATCATATCGATGGCAGGGAATACCACATTGTTGACAACGGTCTTGATCTGCCCTGATGCCGCCGCCCATGTACTTTCCACCGCACCGGCAACATCGCCGCTGCCGGTGGCGTAGGCCGCCACGGAAAACAACCAGCAGAGCAGCGCCGCTGCGCCGCAGACCAGCACTGCACGTTTCACATATCTCATAGCTTCCTCCTTCACATCGTCATTTCGCCCATGGACATCGCCTGATCGCTATTCGCTTGGAGCTGCTCCAGCTCCGTTCGGTAGTCACTGACGAAGCCGTCCAGCACAGCGGGATGGCTGCCAATGAGGAAGGTATGGCGGTGTCCGCCGTCCTCGGGCACGAAGATGGTGCTGCTCCATCTCTTATTGGTCTCATGGTAGCGTCCGTCATAGGCGTGCAGCTGCAAGGTGTTGGCCAGCACATACCCTACACGCCTATAGCCGTACTGGTTAATGACGCTTTTGGCGCAGCCGTCCTTGAGATGCATTCCGTCAAAGTCCCGATGGATCGCCAGCTCTATCGCCCCGGCACAGGCACAGTTGGTGCGAAAATTGGCACGCCACAGCTCCAGCTCGCCCCTGTCCCTTGCCTCCTTCGCCGTGTAGGGGTACATTGCCTCATTCGGCAGCATAGACCACATCCCCCTCCTCCAGATAGCATTCCAGCAGGGACGGGCAGCAGCCGCTATCCAGCAGCAGCTTCCGGATCGGCGCAGGCACAGCATCGAGGTCAAATTCCCTCGCATCCGAATCGCAGTTCTTGCAGCAGGGCATACGACAGGCGTCCAGCAGGGCAGACACAAGCTGCGATGCCGCGTCAAACAGCCCGGCCAGTGCGTCTGCCACCTGTACCACTGTCATCTCACGAGGCATAAGCAGCAGAAGGCTGTGCGTCATCTGGGCAGACAGATCTACGCCCGCCATGCCGCATTCTGCCAACTCACTGCCGGGGATGGTCAGGCCGGTCTTGTCCAGTGTCATTTCGTTCTTCATGATAGATCCTCCTCAAGTTCTCAAAGGTCGTTCCGGGATATGCACCAGTCGGCATATCTTCCCATCGCTGCTGTAATCGCCGAATATCGTCATCTGCGATGCAAAAACACGAGGGTCATAGTTGGTCATGATATATTCCCGGTATATGTCATTTTTCTTCTTGGATTGGCTGTTGGGACGTTCCACCTCATAGATGAAAAAGTCCTCGTAGAGCCTGCGAATATAGTCGCAGTTGTTATAGGACACCATGGCGAAGCCCCTGTGCTGCGCCAGTACGTCATGGAGCCGTTGATGGTCACTGCGGGGAAACTCCACCGCGTAACGCTCCGCCTCATAATAGGGCGGGTCACAGTAGACCGTGGTCTGCGGGTCATTATGGGCGGTGATGATGCTCTCGAAATCCTTGTTCTCCAGCGCTACATCCTTCAGGCGGTGAGAACACTCCCAAATATCCCGAAAAAACCGCTGTATATCGCAGGAGCTCACACCATAGCTGTCGCCGCTGTCGCCGTTGCCGTTATAGCTGTATCGCTGCAGCTTGTAGATAGCGGCGGCGCGGCGCACATCCGACAGCTCCGCACGGCTTTGCAGCAGCCGCTTGACCTCCTCCGCCTCCGGCGGTGGGAACATCTGCTCCGCCAGCTGCAGCTCCTCATCCAGATACAGCTGTGTGAAGTCCTCGCCCTGCAGCTGTCTGCGCAGCACATCAAACTCGTCGCGGGCATTGATCGGAAGAAAGCTCAGTTCTTTCGTCAGGGCCATAGGGCGGTGCTTGACGCAGAAAAGCAGGTTATACAGGTCGTGGTTCAGGTCGTTATATATTTGCAGGCACCCCTTCGGCACGGCGGTATTCAGCGTGATGATACCGCTGCCGCCAAACACATCCACCAGTGTTTTATAGTGGATAGGCAGGAGCATCTGTATGGCCCACATAAGCTGTCCCTTACCGCCCATCCAAGGCATGAGCTTTACCAGGCTGTCACGCATCAAATTTCTCCAACGCACGCTCCAGTCCGGAGATAGCCGCGTCCAGTCCGCTGCGCATTTTCTGCAAGCCGCGGATGGTATCATAGACCTCCGCCGCCGTTTCCGCGAAGTAGTAGCCCCGCTGGTCTGCCGCGATGGGTACGGTGTCCTGCCGCAGACGGTTGACGCGCCGCCGCAGCTCGTTCCCGCTGATGCCCAGCACACGCTCCAATTCCCGGCTGCTGATCACATTTCTGCGCCCCTTAAATCCATTTTTCAGGTACAGGGCGACGGTTTCCTTCGTCATTCTTGCACTCCCTTCCGGTGACCGTTCACCGAAAAGGACGCAAAAGAGGGATCGCCGTCCCTTTTCGGAAAGCGGTCCCATTGTTGTTAAATTTTACTGCATGGTCATGTCCACGCCTTGCCGTGGTACTTGCAGCGGCTGTCCGGCACGTTTGCCAAATCCGGGAGAAAATCGTTTTCCACGTAGAACTGTCCCAACGCTGCATCGTCCGTGATCCCCGGCACCACATGGCAGCAATCCACGCTGTACGCCAGATTCAGTACTCGCCGGAGTGTCAGCTCCGCGTGACTGCTGTTGTCAGGATTGCCCATGTATATGGAAATAATCTTTTTATCCAAGCTCCATCCCCCCACGGCGCTGTACGATGTCCTCACAGTTGTCCGGGTCTGCACCGGGTACATCCCAGCCGCACATACTGCCGATCTTCATAGCCTCCTCCTGTGCAGGCGTCACGCCTCTCTTTCTGTTCTGCTCATCCGCGATACGGCGGTTCTCGTGGGCATCACCGGTAGACCAATCGCTGGGGTAGTACCCGCTTTCGCCGCGTTTGATGCAGATAAGCTGTCCCGTACCCGGCAGCAGCGTGAAGCACATCTCCGGCAGCTTTTCGAAGTAGGCGCGGAAGCGCTCCTGCTCCGTCTGGATGCTCCAGTCCTCATCCTGCCACAGATGCACATACAGCTCGCTGCCACGTCCAACGGCGATCTCATGCTGCTCGAAACCCTCGCCCCAGCCGTCCGACGCCTGTCCTTCAATATATTCCTTCAGCGTGGTCAGCTCTGCCGCCGACAACTCGCCGCTGATCTGACATTCCGCGATACCCCACAGCTTGCCGTTTCGCCGCTCCACGTTGAAGGTAACGGAGCGCACCTTGTCGTTCACACTGTCCGGCGTATCGTACCAGTGCATGATGCCGCGGGTGGTCTCCTCCGGCATCCGATACTTCACCAGTGCGCTGCGGATATGATCCTCATACGCGGTCAGGTCGTGTCCGGTCAGCAACTCCGGTTCTTTCTGCATATTGCCATACACATCCGGCTCATAAAGCTCGGCGGTAAGCGGCATATACAGCTTCGTCATGCTGAGCTCGGGCGGTAAAACGGTAAAGCTATCCACGCCGGGGATGAGCGCCAGTGCCTGCCCGTTGTCCCATTTCATATGGAACTGCCCGGCGTCGTCGATATAGTCCAGTTTCCCCGTCGTTCCAGCTTCCACCGGTGCGTACGGATCCTGCATGGAGTCCAGCCGGATGCGTGTACCCACAGGGTACTGCTTCCGCAGGAACGCCAACATCTCCCGATTTACGTTCATACTAAATTCCTCCCATCGTCTGTGTGTAGTCTTCCAGCTCACATGGGTTTTCCTCACCAAGAAAGTCAAACAGGATGTCATCTGCTGCCTTGCGGATAGCGGGATCGTCTGTCAGGACTTCATAGCGAAACCCTGTGGTATCGCGGTAGGGAAGCTCCTCCCGGATGCAGTCCAGGAAGGCGTCTGCATCGTCGTAGAAGATATCGTCGTCCCCTACGAAGGTCACCTTGCCGAAAACGCTTATAGTTATCTCACCTCCGTTCTCTCGCAGTACACCACAAACCGCTGCCGCCCGCCGCTGGCATAGGGGTGGCAGGTGATGAGCGTCAGCAGGTCGCGGTTTGGTTGAATTTTGATTTTCTCTACCTCGTGGGGCTGGATGATTTGAATGTCGGCCACGGTATAGGTCAGCGTTTCCCATAGATTCGTCAGCGTAACAGTATCGCCCGCCTGCAAGCGGTCGATGTGCCGGAAGTAGTCCGCGCCTTTCCAACCTCGGTGTCCGGCAATGACGCAGTTGGTGCTATTGCCACCGATGGGCGCGGAGGTATTGCCCAGCACTGCCGCGCCTGCGGCAAGGCGAGCGTCGGATGCACCCAGATAGACCGGCATGGTCAACTCCATAGCAGGTATCTCCAGCACACCGATGATCTCATCGTCAATGCCATAGGCGGTCAGATCGACGGCGGGTTCCTCGCAAGCTTTGAGGTCAACAAGGCCGGATTGTTTTTCAGTGTAGATACGCTGATTGTAGGCTTGTAGCTCTGCCAGCAGTTCAGGGTACTGCTGCTCCGGCTCGTCACGGTCAGCCAGGAACTCCTGCACAGCAGTTGCGGCGCTGCTTTGGAGTCTGTTCCCCGTGAACACCGGCCACAGCATCACACAGATGCCCGCCACGGCCAGCAGTGCCGCCAGTACAAGGGATGTCTTACGCATGGCGCACCCTCCTTACCAAAAAGTAAGCACCACCGATTACCGCCATCGCGCCAAGGCCGACACCCAGGCCGGTGAGGTAATGCTGCGTCCAGGAGGATGCCACAGGTTTTTCTGCGGCGGCAGGCGCTTCCTGTTCCGGCACATAAGGCACCCGATGGCCTCGCACTATCAATCGGTGGGTATTGACCCCGAACGGGGTGCAGGTCACCAACGTTACATAGTCCTTGCCATCCTCAATTTGGAGCAGATGTGTGTCCGTGGGTAATACCGTATTGATGGCGTCTACCCTGTATGCCAGCGTATCACCCAGCACATGGATGTAAAATGTATCGCCCTCTGTAAGCTGGTCAATGTCCGAAAACAGCTTGGAGCTCGCCATGCCGCTGTGTGCCGACAGCACCGCATGGGTGCTGCTGCCGCCCACCGGCAAGGACGTTCCTACCACATGACCCACGGCACGCTCCAGCGTGTCCGCATCCGTGCCGTGCTGCACTGGCAGATATACGCCGATCTTGGGAATACCGATGTAGCACATGACACCGCCCACGGTAAGCTGCTGGGCATAGGCCAAGGGAGGGGCAGAAGTCCCTCCCTCGGTAATGGCTGCGCCGGACAGCATGGCGTTGTACTGCTGCGCGGCTTCCCGCTGGGCAGTCAACTCGACGTCATCGGTGTCCGCGATAGCTGCGGCGTAGGTGGTTTCTATGTCCGAATGATACCTTTCGCTCAGAAGTTCTCCCGCCAGAGGATAAAGCATCAGCCCCAGCGCTGCAATACCGCAAGCCGCCGCCAGTAGCCAGCGTTTCACTGCTCGTTCTTGTGCTTACGGCTGCGGATTACGATGAAAGCCGCCGCGCCCAACAGTGCCACACCACCAATAGTGAACATCCACGTGCCGTAGCCACCAGTCTTTGGCAGGTCGAAGCCGGGGTTGTTGACCACAGTCAGCGGCACAATGGCGTTGCCGTCGGTCATGGTAACGTCCTTGCCGTTGACGGTGGCGGAGGCGGTCAGCAGTTTGGCACCGCACTTCTCGCACTGGCCGCTCTCAGCGGTCTTGATAACGATCTTGACCGCGTCCTTCAGCAGCACATAGCCCTTGTCGGTAGCAATTTCGGTCAGGCTGTAAGCATCGTCCTCCAGCCCTTTGACCACGATGTGACCGCTGCTGTTGGGGATAAAGGTCGTGGCATCAGACTTTTTGCTGGTGATACCCTTGGCGTAGTAGATGCCATCCTTCAGGTCTGCGATGATATAGCAGTCGTCTGTATCGTTATGCAGCCGGAACTTGACATTCTTCATATTTCCGCCGTTATCAGAAAACCGCTTGAGTACGTCAACACCGTAGGTATAGACATGGCAGCAGTCCTTGAGGGTATCAAAGTAGGTGTTATTCGTTCTGCGCCACGTCAGCACGACCTCATTGGGGTTGTCGGTATCTCCCATCTTGGCATCGGCGGTCAGGGTGGCGGCGTAGGTGATCCGCATGGTGCAATCGCTGTAACCGCGCTTCACGCTGTCGGTATACACGGTGGCCGCCTCATTGATCTCGCTCAGGCCGGTATCGGTCATGCGGATGGTCATGGTGTTGGCGGTATCGTCGTAGGTCACGGAGAACTTGCCGGAGCTTTCATCCCATGTGGTGATCTTGTCGGTGCAGCCAGCGTCCTTGAAGAACTCGATGACCACGTCGTTCTTG
>OHAS01000034.1_pt1 | contig 81412 bp, 81 predicted proteins | sample 1577131 | NCBI WGS metagenome assembly OHAS01 (sample SAMEA3541566, study PRJEB24748) | human gut metagenome | biome: human gut; feature: human-associated habitat; material: faeces | place: China | collected 2012 | reverse complement strand
GGATAAACGCTGAAGGCATCTAAGCGTGAAGCCCCCCTCAAGATGAGATATCCCAACGAAAGTTGTAAGACCCCTTGAAGACGACGAGGTAGATAGGACAGAGGTGGAAGTGTGGTAACACATGGAGCTGACTGTTACTAATAGGTCGAGGGCATAACCAAGTAAGGTGGATAGGTAAAGATGTTAAAAAGTTTCTTATATGCAGTTTTGAAGATATATGAAAAAACCCTTGTAATTTTTGTGAGAAGAAACTATTATATGCTAAAATAAAATTTTCAAGGACAAGAAAGAAGATGACAGCATGAGGACAATAGAGATTAATGACTGGATACTGTTAAATAAAATAATATACGATATTTATTCCGTTGAAAAAACATATGATTTTGGCTATTCCTTTTTAAATAGTATGAGAGCTGCTGTTGAATTTGACAGTGCAGATTTTTATTTCCCGGCATATGAATTAAATAATTCTTTTATTATTTCATTTAATTGTGATATTGATACTAAAGGAATTTATGAAAAATATAAATCAGATAATGGTATTATGTATGGGGCTAGGTCAATGGTTTATAGGGATACCGATATGGTTAAAGATGACCGTACTAACAAAAAATATTTTAAAGAATTTTACGAAAACCAAGGCTGGAATTATTCTATTCATATGACACTTGGAAAAAACAGAAATTTCCTGGGAGCAGTAACGTTTTACAGATGCAAAGGGAAAGAGAACTTCAGCTATGATGATATTTTTATTCTGGATATGATAAAGGACCATCTGTCTTTAAGGCTGAATAACGATAGAGTACATATGGTCAATCTGCATGATAAACTGACAGTTTCTGAAGCAAGCGAAAAGTATGGACTAACAAAACAGGAGCATATGATATTAAAATTTCTTATGGATGGACAAAACAATGATTTCATATGCGGTTCTCTTGAAATAAGCGTTAACACTCTTAAAAAGCACATACTTAATATATACAGAAAGCTAGGAATAAAAAACAGAGTACAAATGTTTAAAATGATAAAGGAAAAAGAATAAAAGAAAAATTTGATAGGATATGCAAAAGATGATTTAATTGTAAATCTATTGTAAGATTGTGTTTGCTTGACATATTTCGTCATAGGATATATAATTTTTCCACATAAATTATTAAACAGCAGAAGGGGGAAACGGCATGTCATACTATTACTATGGTGGCTATCCAAGCGGACTGGCTTACTTTTTAGGAGCATATGCTACTACGGTCGCTCTTATAGGATTGGCTACAAGCATACTTATGGTTATAGGAATGTGGAAAATGTTCTCCAAGGCAGGGGAGCCGGGTTGGACATCAATTATCCCGTTTTTAAATTCTTATAAGCTTTTTAAAATTGGCTGGGGCAGCGGATGGATATTTCTTTTGGGTTTAATACCAATTGTTAATCTTGTAATTCACATTATGCTTGGAATAAAGCTTGCAAGAGCTTTTGGAAAGGGAACAGGTTTTGCGGTAGGACTTATTCTTCTCCCGGGCATATTTTATATGATACTTGGCTTTAGTGATGCAATTTATTATGGACCAGTAGAAAATTAATAACACCCCTCGGATGTATAATCCGAGGGGTGTTTATATTTATGCAGATAGTAAACTGCAAGCAGTATATAAAGATATTTAGAATTGACGAATTAAACACTATAAAATCCGTTGAATTTGAAATAAAAAGCACAATAGTCTTTGGATATGTGCTAAATGTTTAATATTTGCAAAAATGATAAATTAATTTTATATATATTTCATTTGAAGTCTTTATTGCATTTTTATGCGTATTAATGTATTATAATGTTTAACTCATACAGATTGCCGAGGTGAAAGCATGTATAATAAAACAAAAGTATTTATTGATGGCAGAGAAGGAACAACGGGGCTGAGAATATATGACAGGCTTGAAGCCATGGATGATATTGAGCTGATTATTTTAAAAGATGAAGAGAGAAAAAATACCGAGATACGAAGACAGGCACTGAATTCCTGTGACATTGCTTTTTTGTGCCTTCCTGATGCTGCGGCTGCTGAAGCTGCAGATCTTGTTGAAAACGATAAGGTAATATTAATAGATACCTCTACTGTACATAGAACAGATAATATGTGGGCTTATGGTATGCCAGAATTGAGCAAACAGCATAAAGACAAAATTACAAACTCAAATAGAATTGCTGTTCCTGGATGCCATGCCAGCGGATTTATAGCGTTAATCTATCCGCTCATAGACAGCTGGATAATTCCAGACAATATAAAACTTACATGCTTTTCTCTTACAGGATACAGCGGAGGAGGCAAAAAGATGATTGCTGATTACGAGTCTGCTGACAGAGACAGTATGTACAGCGCACCAAGACAGTATGCCTTGACGCAGAACCACAAACATTTAAGGGAAATGTCGGCTGTAACAGGACTTAAGACTAAACCAGTATTTTGTCCCGTTGTAGGTGATTTCTACAGCGGAATGGAAGTTACTGTCCCACTTTTTAAAGATGACATAAATGACGGATATAATATTGAGGATATAAAAAAGACTTATAAAGACAAATACAGCGGCAAAATTATTACATATGTTGAGCATGATGACGAAAACGGTTTCCTTTCAGCCAATATACTTTCCGGATATGATAATATGACGGTGTCTGTTAAAGGAAATGAAGAAAGAATTCTGCTGACCGCAAGATACGATAACCTTGGAAAGGGTGCCTCGGGAGCGGCGGTTGAGTGCATGAATATTAAATTGGGAAAAGAAATAACCAGCGGTTTGAACATAAAGGAGTGTTAATTTATGAAATTTATAGAAGGTGGAGTTTGTGCGGCTAAAGGTTTTAAGGCAAGCGGCGTACACTGCGGAATTAGAAAGCAGACGACTAAAAAAGATTTAGCCCTTATTGTCAGTGAAGTGGAAGCTTCCGCGGCAGCGGTTTATACCCAAAACCTTGTAAAGGGCGCTCCTATAGCTGTTACTAAAGATAATATAAAAGATGGAAAAGCAATGGCTATTATATGCAACAGTGGAAACGCAAATACTTGTAATGCCAATGGAATTGAAATCGCGCAGGAAATGTGTGCCCTCACAGAAAAATATACTGGCATAAGCAGTGACGATGTAGTCGTTGCTTCAACAGGAGTAATAGGCCAGCCATTGGATATAAAACCCATAGCGTCCAAAATGGACGATTTGGTTAAAGCGCTTGGAAATAACAGCCATGATTCGGCGGCTGCGATTATGACAACTGATACAATTGAAAAAGAGGTTGCTCTCTCCTTTGAGATCGATGGAACGGAATGTAAAATCGGAGGTATTGCCAAGGGTTCTGGAATGATACATCCTAATATGGCAACCATGCTTGTTTTTGTAACATCAGATGTATCTATATCATCAGAAATGCTGCAAAAGGCACTAAGTGATGATGTTAAAACATCATTTAATATGATTAGCATTGATGGAGATACATCAACTAACGATATGGTTGCAGTACTTTCAAACGGTCTTGCCGGAAATAAAAAAATTGAAGAAGAGGGCCCTGCTTTTGAAGCCTTTAAAAAAGCATTAAATACCGTTACAGTTTATCTTTGCAGAAAAATTGCAGGTGACGGCGAAGGCGCTTCAAAGCTTTTAGAATGTAAGGTTACCGGGGCAAAGACTGATAAGGCCGCCAAGGGAGCTGCTAAGTCTGTTATATGCTCTTCTCTTTTAAAGGCTGCAATGTTTGGCTCAGATGCAAACTGGGGACGTGTATTATGTGCCTTGGGATATTCCGGAGAAGAACTGGACGTTAATAAGATTGATGTAAAATTCAAATCATGTAAAGGCGAAATACTTGTATGCAAAAATGGTTCAGGCGTTGACTTTTCAGAAGAAAAAGCTAAAGAAATTCTTTTAGAAAAAGAGATAGAGATACTTATCGACCTCAACGACGGAAAATTTTCGTCTGTGGCGTGGGGCTGTGACTTAACCTATGACTATGTGAGAATTAACGGAGACTATCGTTCATAAAACGGAGGAGCATTAAAATGACGCTTACAAACCTTCAGCGTGCGGAGACCATTGTTCACGCACTTCCATATATACAGAAATACTATAACAAAGTAGTAGTAATTAAATACGGCGGAAACGCCATGATAAATGAAGAATTGAAACAGGCTGTCATGAACGACATTGTTCTGCTTTCGCTTATAGGCGTTAAAGTAGTACTCGTACATGGCGGAGGTCCGGAAATAAACGATATGCTTAAAAAGACCGGAAAAAAGAGTGAATTTGTAAACGGTTTAAGAGTAACTGACTCTGAAACAATAGACACAGTTCTTATGGTCCTTGCGGGAAAAGTAAATAAGAGCCTTGTAAACCTTATTGAGTGCACAGGCGGCAAATCAGTTGGGCTATGCGGACTGGACGGACATCTTATCGAAGCAGAAACATTGGACGATAAGCTTGGATATGTCGGTAAAATTACTAAGATAAATATTGAGCCTATTATGGACCTACTTGATAAAGGTTATATACCTGTTGTATCAACACTTGGATGTGATAGCAAAGGAAATGTCTATAATATTAACGCAGACACTGCCGCAGCTAAAATAGCTGGAGAAATGAAGGCAGAAAGCCTTATTTCTATGACAGATATATGCGGCATATTAATGGACAAGAATGATCCTTCAACTCTAGTCACAAATATAAATACTCAAAAGGCTCATGAACTAATGTCTCAGGGAATAATTGACGGAGGAATGATTCCGAAAGTTGAATGCTGCCTTGATGCCATAAATTTGGGAGTAAACAGGGTTTTCATACTTGATGGAACAAAGCCGCACGCTATTTTAATGGAAATGCTTACTGATGAAGGTGTTGGAACAATGTTTGTTAAGGGGGAATAAATATGAATATTATAGATATGGACAATACATATGTAGCTCACTCCTATGGACGTTATCCAATATGTATAACAAGCGGAAGCGGTTCGAGGCTTTATGATGAAAATGGTAAGGAATATATTGACTTCGGAACAGGAATAGCCGTTAATTCATTTGGGATAGCTGATGATATGTGGAAACAGGCAGTTATTGAACAGATAAATAAGGTACAGCATACCTCTAATCTCTATTATACTGAACCATGCGCAAAGCTTGCTGAGATGCTATGTGAAAAAACAGGCTTAAGCAGAGTGTTTTTTTCAAATTCAGGAGCTGAGGCCAATGAATGTGCTATTAAAGCCGCAAGAAGGTATGCTTTTCTTAAGTATGGAGATGGGAATTCAACAATAATTACACTTAAAAATAGTTTTCATGGAAGAACTATAACAACTCTTTCTGCAACCGGGCAGGAACATTACCATGAGGAATTTACACCATTTACAGAAGGGTTCGTATATGCCGAACCTGATAATATTGATGATATTAAAAGGCTGGCTTCTGATAATAAGTGTATTGCTGTTATGCTGGAAATTGTGCAGGGAGAGGGTGGCGTTTGTCCACTTGATAAGACGTTTGTACAGGCTGTGCGTCAGTATACAGAAGAAAACAATATGCTTCTTATAGTAGATGAAGTACAGACTGGAAATGGAAGAAGCGGAATGTTGTATTCGTATATGAATTACGACATACTTCCTGATATAGTTTCAACTGCTAAAGGACTAGCGGGAGGACTGCCTTTAGGGGCTACTATTCTAGGTGAAAAGGTAAAAGATATTTTTACTCCCGGGACACATGGCTCAACATTTGGGGGTAATCCGGTATGTGCCGCAGCAGCAATCAGTATTCTAAGCAGAATAGATGATAAGCTTTTGAATGAGGTAAAAGAAAAATCTAAATTGATATTTGCTGAATTAGATGGTGCAAAGGGTGTTGAAAGCATAAGCGGCATGGGGCTCATGATAGGAATTAAATGCGGCAAACCTGCCAATGAAGTAGTAAAGACCTGTATGGATAAAGGCTTGCTCGTTCTTACAGCTAAGGATAAAGTCAGACTTCTTCCGGCGCTGAACATTGACCTTGAAACTCTTACAGATGGAATAAAAATTCTTAAAGAAGCTATTGCTGAATAAATTTAACAGATTTAGTATATAAATAAGCGTGCCAGAGGTACGCTTATTTTAATTTAAAAAACTTCATACTGTTAATTTGATTTTAATTTAAAACAGTACATATAACCTATTTCTATTGGAATAATAATCACATGTGATTTTTATGATAAGCAGAAAAAGATATATCATAATCTTACATATTTCCGTCATATATTGAAATTTATTTTCTATGATAGTATACTAAAACTCTCAGCAGATATGTTAAACTATGGATATTTATTTAAATTGACTATGAAAAATAATAAAGAAAAACAAAACAAAATTTATATAGTTCTGGCGGCTGTATGCGCATGCCTGTTAATAGCAGTTGCAACAATTCTTCTATGGCCAATTATAAGTAAGCTGGCAAAACCAGAGGGACAGCAGGCTTTACATGACTGGGTGGATGCTGTCGGTCCATTTGGCTGGATAGTAGTTCTAGGCATTCAAATATTGCAGATTGTGATTGCATTTATTCCCGGAGAACCTGTAGAGGTTCTTGCTGGTGTATTATATGGGGCATGGGGAGGACTTTTCTTGTGTCTAATTGGAAGTATTATTGCTTCAATGGCTGTATTTGCGATAACCAGAAAATGGGGAATGCCTCTTTTATACAAATTATTTGGAAAAGATAAGGTTGATAATTTTTCTTTTTTACGAGACAGCCAAAAGATTGAAACCGTAACATTTATTTTATTCCTGCTTCCGGGTACTCCAAAGGATATGCTCACCTACGTTGCAGGAGTAAGTAAAATCAAAATGTCGAATTTTATATTGATCAGCACATTTGCCAGAATACCGTCAATAATAACTAGTACTATTGCAGGAAACGTATTATTGAATGATTGGAGACTCACTCTGATTATTTTCTTACTTACCGGATTGATTGGTCTCATAAGTATACGATATAAAGAACGTATTGAAAAGGCAGTTCATAAAATTGGAAAAAACAAAAAAGAACACTAGATTACAAATAGCTGTCATTTTGACAGCTATTTTTTGCTACTTATATAATCGTTCCGCATATATTTCTGCATTTATATGCCATTCTCCACTATCTTTTACAGTAACATTCTGCCAATGAAATTTATCATCTTCAATCTTGACAAAAATCCACTTTCTATTTTTATCGCCGATGTAAGTTAGAACTATCATTTCATCTTGTTTTTTTGCTTCAAGCCGTATTATTTTTTCTGTATATCCATAAGCGACATCCCAAGCCTTTGTTTCAGGATTGAAAATTCGAAGCGATGTTCCGTATTCATAATCAGGCAAGATAATAACATCTTGTATTGCCATTCCCTCTAGAACCCATGAAAAATGCCATTCGCCTTTGATTGCGCGAGAATTGTCATCCTCTACATAATTTATTTTCCAGCTGCCGATGAGTTTTCCAAAATAATTAAACTCTTCAGGTAGCAACATATTTTTTCTTTCACTCGTAAGAGCTTCAACAAAATCTCGCATATACAGATTCCTCCTTTTAGATAAAAAACACCATCATATATAATTACGCCTTATTTGTCAAAGGATAACTAACACAATTTTATTTTAATATCAGCTTTCGGATATGTCAAACGACATCAAGCGTGGACTTTTGCCAATTTATATATTGGTTTATCTTAATAAATTTTTAAGCATTGTGTCAGGTTAAATTTAAATATTATGCCTTATACTATTTAAAAATGGAGGTGAATGCAATGGAATGGAAAAAGGGCAATTATAATAGGGTTCTTTTCGTTTTTTTCTCGATATATTTAGTTGCGCTAACATGGATTATACTTTTTAAGCTTGCTATACCGGCTAACATAGGCTCTTTAGTCAGAGACAGAGTTGTAAACTTCATACCTTTTTATGACATCATAGCAGGTAAATACTTTGATAAATTTGATATGGTAGCAAACATCATTGCATTTATACCTTTCGGAATATATGCAGGAGCTATGCTTAAGGAAATACCGATGAAACAAAAGATTATGACGGCTGCCGCATTAAGTGTATTTTATGAGACGGTTCAGTTTGTTTTTGCTATTGGTGTTGCTGACATAACAGATGTAATGATGAATACACTTGGCGCGTATCTAGGAATAATTGTATTTGAGTTTTTATATAAAAAGTTTAAAACCGAAGAAAGGACAAGACGATTCATTACGATATGCTCTGCCGCAATGGCAGTTCCGTTTTCATTAATATTAGGAGCTGCTGGATGGTTTATGACTTTGACCGTTTAAAAATAAAAAGCTGGTTTTACCCTTGAGTAAAACCAGCTTTTTATTAATTATATACTTTACAAAAAAGAGCCTTAAATAAGGCTCTCAATGTTTTTATTACATAGCGTTGTAAAGCTTCTGAATAGTAGATTTTCTTCTTGCAGCTGCATTTTTGTGGAAAATACCTTTTGTGTAAGCTTTGTCAATAGCGGCGATAGCATCCTTGCAAGCAATCTCTGCTGCTGCTTTGTCACCTGCTGCAATAGCGGCCTGAGCCTTTTTAACAGCTGTCTTTGTAGTTGATTTAATCATTTTATTTCTTAATGTTTTCTTTGAAATAACCTTTATTCTTTTCTTTGCTGATTTAATGTTAGCCAATTTTACGTTCCTCCTAAAAAAACTCTCTTGAATAATTTACGTATTGATATTTGGGGAATATCACTATATAATGACCGCTAAAACAGCACCACGGCCAAGTGCGCTGCGCAGGGATTGCGGTCAAATCAACAGCTAATATTGTAACCTAATTGTAAGTATAAGTCAATGTATATATAAAAAATTTAGCGGAAAAATATATTACAGGCAATAAATATATTAATTTACAGGAGGAAATATGTCAAATACTAAAAAATCCTTCAGCATTAGAACGGATTTGGCTCTTGAAGCCTGTGAGATGCTGAAGGCAAAGGAAGAAACAATAGTAGATGGTGTTAAGTCGGTTACAAAAAATAAAGACGGAATAGAAATTACATGTGTAGAAATTTATAATGAGAACGGAAGCAGGGCTGTCGGAAAGCCAATTGGAAAGTATATAACTGTCGAAAGTGCTAAGATAAGAGAAAATGATGCGGATGTAAAAGAAAAAGTAATAAAAGATACCGCGGAAATGCTGGCCCTTCTGATTAAACCTGATAAATATAAAAATATACTTGTGGCAGGACTTGGCAACCGTTTCATAACTCCCGACTCATTAGGGCCAAAGGTCGTTTCAAAAATACTTGTTACAAGGCACATCAAAGATACTCTGCCAGAAAACATTGATGAAAATGTAGCGTCTGTAGCTGCAATAGCTCCGGGAGTAATGGGTATAACTGGAATAGAGACAGGAGAAATACTATCCGGTATAGTTGAAAAAATTAAGCCTGATCTTTTGATCGCTATTGATGCCCTTGCAGCAAGAAAATTCAGTAGGATCAATTCGGTAATACAAATGGCGGACAGCGGAATAAGTCCGGGGTCTGGAGTCGGAAATAAAAGAATGACCCTTGACAAAAAGAGTTTGGGTATTCCTGTTATAGCAATTGGCGTACCGACCGTTGTGGACGCAGCTACTCTTGTAAATGATACTATGGACAGAATTTTGTCCGAAATGGCGGCAGTATCAAAGGATAAAGCATTTTATGATATGCTGGACGATATTGAAGGCGAGGAAAGATACACGCTAATTAATGACCTTCTGACACCATATGCAGAAAATATGTTTGTAACACCTAAAGAGGTTGACGCCGTTATAGACAGGCTTGCAGATATTATATCGAATGCAATAAATATAGCCATTCACCCAGCGCTGACAACTGATGATATAAATAAATACGTTTAATAAGAAGCCATGCAGATAATATAGAAATTGTTTGCATGGCTTTTATAAATATAAGAATTAAAAATTGTGAGATTCAATTCCTCTAAAAAGGCAACCGGCAGATAATCAGAAGTACGATTTTTAAATATACCTTGAAATAAGTCTGCGAATAAAATATAATAAATAAGTATGTTTAAAAATTTTAAATAAATAAGGGAGAACTAACATGAAAAGAATTACAAAAATTTCTGTTGCAGCTTTGTCAGCAGTATTATTGATAACAGGGTGTTCTAAATCTGAATCTGTATCGCCTAATGCAGATATCATACAGGCAACATCGGCGGTGAAGAACTACAGTGGAATAACTGATATAAATTTTTCTGCTTTATCTGAAGGTAAAAATATATCTATGGGCACAACCGGAGAAATTTCTTTGCAGAATTTTCCTTTTTTTGCAGACATAAATCTTAACATATACAGTGAGGTTGATGGAGAAGAGCCTGAGATTACAGATTCCAGAATGCTTCTTGAAACAAAGGACAGTATTAACACAGTATATCTTTTCCACAATGATGAATGGCAGAAAGAAACTGTAGAATCAGACAAATTCCGTACAGCTGCATCACAATATGACGTAATTGAAACTGTTAAACTTATTATGGAGTCTTCTGCAAACATGCAAAAATCAGACTCTGATGAGCTTAATGGTGTCACAGTCGACAGATATGAGGGAACTATTCCTAAGGATATGCTTACTGATTTTATGAAACAAACAGGGATGCTTTCACTCATAGGTACTAATATAGGCAAAACATATTATAAAGATTGTGAAGACCCTTCTGTTATAGTATGGGTTAACAGTGAAGGGGTTGCTATCGGATATGAAATGGAGCTTACAGATGTTGTACAGTGTTTATTTAAAGCTCTTTATGCTGAAAACAATATAACAGATGAATCCGCAATAATTCAATTTGACTCATATATTGCCAAGGGTACTGTAACAAGCTATGACGAAGGAATTAACTCAATCGTACCTGACGAAGCAATAGCGGCAGTTGATATAGCAAAAGAAAACACCGCAAATTAATATACAGAAGATTAGGAGAATTATAAAATGATAAGTGCTAATGATGTATCACTGCAGTATGGAGGCAGGGTGCTTTTTAAAGATGTAAATGTTACCTTTTCTAAGGGTAATTGCTATGGCCTTATAGGCGCAAACGGGGCTGGAAAGTCTACATTTCTTAAAATACTATCAGGGGAAATAGAGCCAAACACAGGCTCGGTTTCTATAACTCCCGGCGAAAGAATGTCGGTATTAAGACAGGATCATTTCCTTTTTGATGATTTTGATGTTATTAAATGCGTACTTTTCGGAAACAAGCGTCTATATGATATTATGGAAGAAAAAGAAGCTCTTTACAGTAAGCCTGACTTTGATGATGAAGACGGTATTAAGGTATCTGAGTTGGAGGCTGAGTTTGCCGAGTTGGACGGCTGGAGTGCTGAATCTGACGCAGAAATACTTCTTAATGGCCTTGGCATAACAAATGAGTTTCATTATGTTAAAATGAATGAGCTTTCTGGAAACCAAAAGGTTAAAGTGCTTCTTGCACAGGCACTTTTTGGAAATCCGGACATACTTCTTTTGGATGAGCCGACTAACCACTTGGACCTTGCTTCAATAAAATGGCTTGAGGATTTCCTCCTCAATTTTGAAAATGCTGTAATTGTAGTATCACATGACCGTCATTTCTTGAATAAGGTATGTACTCATACGGCGGACATAGACTATGGTAAAATTACAATGTATGTTGGCAACTATGATTTCTGGTATGAGTATACACAGATGGTTGACAGGCAGATTAAAGACCAAAATAAACGCGCGGAGCAGAAAATAAAAGAATTAACAGAGTTTATTCAAAGGTTCAGTGCCAACGCATCAAAATCAAAACAAGCAACTTCACGTAAAAAACTGCTCGATAATCTTCAGATGGATACAATAAGAATATCATCAAGACGTTATCCATTCTGTTCTTTCAAACAGGACAGGGAAGTTGGAAATGATGTTCTTGAGGTTAAAAATCTTTCTAAAACAATAAACGGAAGAAAGGTTCTTAATGACGTAAGCTTCATTATAATGCCAAACGATAAGGTTGCCTTTGTCGGTGCTGATGAAATAGCCAGAACGACTCTCTTCCAGATATTATGCGGAGATATGGAGCCTGACGATGGCTCATATAAATGGGGTGTTACGACCTCGACAGCATATTTCCCTAAGGATAATTCAAAATATTTTGACGACTTTAAGGATTCGCTTCTTGAATGGCTCAGACCATATGCAAAAGAAGGGGAGAGATATGACGCGGATATCAGAGGCTGGCTCGGAAGAATGCTTTTTACAGGAGAAGAATCTCTTAAACCGGCAAATGTTCTTTCCGGAGGAGAGAAAGTAAGATGTATGCTTTGTAAAATGATGATTTCAGGAGCAAATGTGCTTGTGCTTGACGAGCCTACTAATCACCTTGACCTTGAAAGTATACAGGCGCTTAATAACGGCCTTGTAGATTTTAAAGGCACATTGCTTTTTGATTCCCATGACCACCAGTTTGTTCAGACAATAGCAAACAGAGTTATTGAAATTCTCCCTGGAGGAATAATTGACAGACGTGAAACTTATGACGAATTTATAGAAAATGAAAGCCTTATTGAACTTAGAGAAAAGCTTTCAAAGTAACCTAAAAGCTGCTTGGATTTATTCCAGCGGCTTTTTCTTTTGTGTAATGTTGAAATAAATAAATGGCAAATGTATAATACATAGAGGTGATAATATGATAAAAGGAATAGGTACGGATATACTGGAAATCAGCCGTATGAATAAACTGGTTGACAATATAAAATTTATGTTAAGTTATTATACCGATAATGAGATTTCTTATATCTCAGAACGCCCAAACAGAGCCGAATCCGCGGCTGCAATGTTCTCAGCCAAAGAGGCTGCCGCTAAGGCTATAGGAACAGGTTTTTCTGGTTTTGGACCAAAGGACATAGAAATTACTCATAATGAAAAGGGAATGCCGTCAATAGTTTTACATGAAAAGGCTGAAAAGGCGGCTAAGCGAAGAGGAATAAAAATAATGCATTTATCCATGTCGCATTGCAGAATGTATGCGACGGCCTATGTGACGGCAGAGGGAGATGACAATTAATGAAAGCTGTAACAGCTGAACAAATGAGGCGTATTGACAGGGCCACAAGCACTGATATAGGAATTCCTTCCATAGTTTTGATGGAGAACGCTGCTAGAGAAGTATCTAAAATATGCATACGAGAACTTGAAAACATAAGAGAACCAAAGGTTATTATATTTGCAGGTAAGGGAAATAACGGCGGAGACGGCTTTGCACTTGCAAGACTGCTTAACGACCAGGGAATTGAATGTCAGATTGCTTTCCTCTTTGAAAAAAGCAAATTCAGTGAAGACGCTGAAATTAATTACAATATAGCGGTAAAATGCGGATTAAAAATTATTACGAATTTTACAGAGGCGATAATAGAAACAGGCAGAGCAGATATAGTGGTGGATGCAGTATTTGGCACCGGTATTTCAAGACCAGTTGAAGGGATTTATGCCTCAGTAGTTGAAATAATAAATAATTATGCCAAAAAAGTCATCAGTATAGACATACCGTCCGGAGTAAACTCTGATGACGGAAGAATAATGGGCGCTGCTGTAGAAGCCGATATTACTGTAACCTTTGCTCTTCCTAAAATAGGAATGCTGCTTTATCCCGGAGCTTCATGCTGCGGAAAAATTGAAATTGCCAACATATCAATTCAGCCCTCAACAATTGCCGGCATGAACCTTAAAACGGCATTTCTTGACATTAAGGATGTATATGATATCCTTCCAGAAAGAAAAAAAAGAACGAATAAAGGGTCTTATGGAAGGCTGTTTGTAATCGCCGGCTCCAAGGATATGACGGGAGCGGTCGCATTATGCTGTAAAGGGGCTTTTAGGGCCGGAGCTGGGCTTGTTTATGCATGTACTGTACAAAGCGGCATAAATGTAGTGCAGCAGCTGGTGCCGGAAGCAGTTGTAATGCCATTATCAGAATTTGACGGCAAGGTTCGATATGAGTGCTATGAGGAAGATATTGAGGATAAAATACACGCCGCTTCCGCAATAGCTGTAGGACCTGGACTTGGAATGAGCGAGGATGTAAGCGAATTTGTAAAAAAGCTTATATCCGAGGTAGACATCTCTCTTATAATTGACGCTGACGGCTTGAACGCAATTGCCGACGACCCGTCTATACTGTTGAGCCTCAAACACACCCCGGTTATAACGCCCCATCCAGGTGAAATGAGCAGGCTTACAGGCCTTACTGTACATGAAATTCTTGATGATACTGTCAATATTGCAAGAGACTTTGCTATGAAGTATAATACTGTCGTTGTTCTTAAAGACGCCAGAAGTGTAATAGCAGGCCCAGATGGGAGAGTTGTAATAAATATAACAGGCAACCCGTCAATGGCTACAGGCGGTTCGGGTGATGTGCTTACCGGTGTTATATCGTCATTTATAGCTCAGGGAATTGAGCCGTTTCTGGCGGCCGCGGCAGGAGCATATATACATGGCTTAAGCGGGGATATATGTATGGAAAAAATGGGGACATACGGTGTGATGTCCTGGGATATAGCTGAGAACATTGCCTTGGCCATTAACCGATTCAGATAGGAATTTTATTTGAATGTGGTAAGTATATATAATTATAAAATATTATAAGAGGTTATATTATGCTTACTTTAATGAAACGTATCGCATGCGCGGCTGCAGCCCTATGTTTTTGCGCTGTGCTTGCCTCATGCGGAAAAACCGAAATGACGGCAATGGAAAAGGTTCAAAAGCAAATTTCAGAAATGGAAAGCTACAAATGCGCTGCTACCCTTACCAGAATATCGAATAAGGGTGAAATGACATACGAAACTGTTCAGTATAACAAAAGCTCAGGGGAATATCGCTTGGAAATTACGTCGCCCGAATCAATGAAAGGGAATTTTACTGTATATGACGGAACTACAATATCTCAGTATAATGCAAAAACTGATGAAACAGTAACGCTGGATATGCCTAAGGGGCAAAATGGAGATGAATTGTTTTTATGCAGCTTTGTGAGAAACTATCTTCAGTCTGAGGACGTAGCTGTAGATACCGCAGTTAACTTAGACGAAAGCCAGTGCACTATGCTTGAGGCGGTGGTACCCGGAGGCAACAAGTACATAGCAACAGAAAAGCTTTGGGTCGACAATGAAACGCTTATGCCGCTGAAATTTGTTATTTATGATGAACAGGGAAACGAAAGATACGTTATAACTTATAATGAATTTGAATACAACCCGAAAATAGAGGATTCTGTTTTCAAGGCATGATAACGGAGGAACAAAATGACTGATGAAGAAAGAGTTTTGGCTCTTATAGATTTGGACGCTCTTGCATTCAATATCAAAAATATAAGATCCAGAACAAAAAGAGGTACAGGAATTATAGGAATTATTAAGGCTGATGCATATGGACACGGTTCTGTTGAGACTGCCGAAGTGCTGCTTGAAAACGGCGCAGACTGGCTTGCAGTTGCTGTTGTAGACGAAGCCCTTAATCTTAGAAGAAACGGTATTGAAGCGCCTGTACTTCTGCTTGGATATACTCCTGAACTTCGTTTAGAGGATGTAATAAACAATGGATTTATACAGACCGTTTATTCATATGATATTGCTCAAAAGCTCTCAAAGGCCGCTGTAAAACTGGGAAAAACAGCGGTCGTACATATAAAAATTGATACTGGAATGGGACGTATAGGCTATAGGGTAAATGAAGATTCAGCCAATGAAATTGTTGAAATATCCAAGCTGCCTAATATTGAGGTCAACGGCATGTTTACACATTTTTCAACAGCTGATGAAGCTGATAAAACCTATACCTGCAGCCAGTTCGATAAATTCATAAAAATGGATTCTATGCTTAAGGACAGGGGACTAAATATACCAGTGAGGCATGCATCAAACAGTGCGGGTATAATGGATTTTGACAATATGATGCTTGACATGGTAAGACCCGGAATTATTCTTTATGGTGCATATCCTTCTGATGAGGTGAAAAAAGAAAATCTGATGCTGAAACCAGTAATGTCAGTTAAGACCCATGTCAGCTATGTCAAGACTGTTGAAGCCGGAGATTATGTCAGCTATGGAAGAGAATATCAGGCTCCTGGCAGACGTATTATAGCAACAATTCCGGTTGGCTATGCCGACGGATTTATTCGCGCGTACTCCAAAGGTGGCAGGGTGCTTATTAGAGGTCAGTACGCTCCTATAATAGGAAGAATTTGTATGGACCAGTTTATGGTTGACGTTACAGACATAAATGATGTCGAAATTAATGATGAGGTTGTGCTTATGGGAAGACAGGGCTACAACGAAATCAGCGCGGACGATATTGCTGCCGTATTAAAAACAATAAACTATGAGGTGTTCTGCACATTGAGCAAGCGCGTTCCAAGACAGTATTTAAAGGACGGTAAAGCAGTAAAAACGGTCAAATATGTATAATAATTTTGTTGAAATGGTATAAAAAAATTTCCAAAGGCAATAATATCTGCTGGGAATAGTTGAAAGGCAGGTACATAAAAATAAATATTTTGCATACATACCGCTCAACTATTTTTAATATGCAAGCGGAGTGTGAAGAGAATGACAGTCAGACGAGGAGACATATTTTACGCGGATCTCTCACCAGTGGTTGGTTCGGAGCAGGGCGGTATAAGACCTGTAATTATCATACAGAATGACATGGGAAATAAATACAGTCCTACAGTAATTTGTGCGGCTATTACATCACAGATTAATAAGGCAAAGCTGCCTACACATATTGAAATATCAGCTGAAAGGTATAACCTTGTAAAGGATTCTGTAATCCTTTTAGAGCAAATCCGTACAATTGACAAAAAGAGACTTCGTGAAAAGATATGCAGTACAGACAATGAATTAATGTCCTTAGTAAACAGGGCGTTAATAGTGAGCCTTGGAATGATAAGTTAATAAAATAGCCCAGCCTATAAGCCGGGCTATTTTTATTTCTAATTTAGTTGTTCATCAAATAGTTTATAATATATCCATCCCTTATAATACTTAAGCATTTCTTCATCGTCAGTATCAACCTGTCCATCGACTGTACCGTCTGGATACATATACCAGTTAGCAGACGCTACTGGAATTCTTCCTCTCATATCATTTACATATTCGAATAAAGGCGAAATACTGTCCAAATCAATAAGCTCCATAGTCATTGCGCCAAGATAAAATGAGCTTATCACTTTATTTACAGGCATATCAATTTCTCTTAAGTTTTTAGAAAAATTTGTAGACTTTAATGCAGCATTATTTGCCCATACAAAAAATGGAGTTTCATAGGCTTTCATTTGCTGCCATTGGTTCCCGTTCAAATCTATATCGGGTCTGAATTGTGAGAAGTAAGTCATACCATTTGAAAATCCGGGAAGATGATCACCGAAAAATACTAAAATAACTGGCTCATCACTGTTCTCAAAATAATTGACCAATGTTTCCACTTGTGCATCTGCGTCTTTAATACCTTCAAAATAGCCGGAATATATAGCTTTTTCATTATCAGAGAGCTCTATGTCCGTTGAAAAGTTCATTTCAAGGTCGTTATATTTCTGTTCATATGGCCCATGATTTTGTATTGAAACGCAAAATTCAAAGAACGGATTATCACTTTCTTTTGTATGTTTTTCAAAATTTTCTATTATGGAGTGAGTCGTTACAGCATCAGAAATATAGCCGCCCTTATTCTGGGTCTCTGGATCAAAATCTTCCTCCAGATATAGGAAATCATCAAATCCCATATTTTGAAATACATTTATTCGATTGTAGAACCAGCCATACCCGGGGTGAATTGCTAATGAATCATAACCTATACTGTTTAAAAGTCTCGGGAGAGCCTGCATTGGAGTCCTTACAAAGTTATATGACACCTGTGAGCTGTCAACATACTTAGTTGAGCATGCGGTTAAAACGTCGAATTCAGTATCTGAGGTTCCTCCGCCAAAATTCGGAACTACAATGTGGCCGGCTATAACATCGTCACGTTCAATAAATTGGTTATAAAAATAAAGAGGGTCATCATAGCCTTCAAAGCTTATATGCTCAGAATTACTGATATCAGAAAAAGCTTCACTCATTATCATAACAATATTTGGTTTTTCAATATCCTCAAATTGTGACAGTTCGGCCGGCGTGTCAACTGCCTGGTAAGTAAAAGGATTATAGTTATCCGGCTTAGTAACTTTAAGATTATTTATATCATATAAGAAGCTGTACAAAAAGCCCTTGGATATATACTGGTTTACTTTAAAGTAAATATTGCCGTCTACCGCAAAGCTTTCATACAGTTCAGTATTGGAATATGCAGTTGAAAACATAACTACAAAGCAAATTAGACAGCCGGCGGCACCTGCAATTCTTTTTTTAACCGTAAGACCATCACTTTTCTTAAAAAATATAAATGCAAGTACGCATATCGCAATTATAATAGCAATTGCCGCAATAGCAAGAACAGTGTATATTCTGTCATAATTTGAAAGTATGGATTTGACTTCAGTTATAACTGAGAGATCACTTGGAACCAAGGGATCCTGTCTTAGCTTGGTCTTTGTTCTGTTTACAAAGGCTCCGGCTAAAAATATCATTGCTGGAATACCTGATGAGAATATAAAATTTCCGCTGACAAAATAAAATAGAAGCATTATAAGTAAAACAGGAAGATAATTAAGAATGATAAGCAATGGACTATTTACAGCCAACTCCATAAACGTCAGCAATGAACCGGGAGCGATATAAAACATTAAAGCTGTAGTAATAAGTGAAACAATAAATATTACTATTAAGGATGGAATAATATTTGGTTTAAATTTTTTTACTGTCATTTGTAAAGCCTCCGGTAAACAATATAAGCACATTATTAAATATGCCGCTATATACAATAACTCTTTTGCCTCATTTGTGCAAATAGTTTTTACAATTTTAATACAATTTACAAAAGAAATCATTAAGATAGCCTTAAAAAATATTTTTTAGAATTTAAGTAAATTTTACATAAAGAGTTTGTTAATGCTATGATAAATTTTTTTATTTCTTTATGAAACCGCTTAATATCGACTTTTGACAGGCATAGACGTTATATTAAATTTTTCTTAATTCTGACATAAAACTTTCATTTATATTGTAAAAAAGATAAAATTTTGCTATAATAACTTAGCTAAATTTAATAATGTGTTTATAAGATGAAAATGGGGAGAATACAGGTGGGTAATAAAGAGAATAGTAATTATAAAAATAGGCGAAGAAGGAAAAAGCTTGTAGGAAGATTTATTCTTACGGTTTTTGTTATTGTATTTGTATTTTCGGCTGTATTTGTGCTGGCAGCTACCGCTTTTAAATCTCAGAGGGACAAGCAGGAGGCACTTAACTCACCAACCAAAAGCGATTTAGATGCGACAATTGCTGATAATAGGATTAATGTTGCGATTATAGGAACGGATGAAGATGAAATTCATTCAGACGTTATTTTTGTCGTTTCATTTGATACTGAAACCGGCGATGCTTATTTTGTATCTGTACCAAGAGATACCCAGGTTTTCATGTCTGACAGTATGATGCTGGATATGCAGAATAATGGAAGAGGAGACTATATTCCTACAAAGTACGGTACTACAGGCGAATGTAAAATAACTGAATTGTATGCTTATGCAGGTGAAGAAAAAAATAATGAATATCTTGTTTCTACCCTGGAAGGCTTGTTAAATGTTGATATAGACCATTATGTCAAAATAAACCTCACTGCGTTTAAGGAGATAGTTGACGCTGTCGGCGGCGTTGATATGTATGTTCCTATGGACATGTACTGGGATATGACGGACACAGGCGGTCCTCTCATAAATCTTAAAGAAGGCCAGCAGCACCTTGACGGCGCTCAGGCGGAGCAGCTTGTTAGATTTAGAAAGGGTTATGCTCAGCAGGACATAGGCCGAATTGATACTCAGCATGAGTTTATGTTTGCGCTCATTGGAAAAGTATTTGATTCAGAAAATGTTTTAAGCGACTTAACCAGTTTGGTAAATACGGTTTATAAATATGTAAATACAGATATATCCCTTGGTGACTGCCTTGGATATCTCAAATATATTTCTCTTGTTGATGTTACAAAAATATCAATGGAAACAATACCAGGAGAAGCCCAAAACATGTACATACCTGATAAGGATGCAATTTCTGTTATGTCAGACAGAATTTTTAGAGGAATTGTAAAAGAGGAACCTGAGGAGACAGAAACTAAGGACAGCAAGCAGTACACAATTGAAGTTTCAAACGGCGGAAATATAATGGGGTATGCGGCCAAAACCCAGGAAAGACTTAATGGTCTTGGATATAATGTAACTAAGATAACAACATGGTACGGAACACAACAGGACAAGACAGTAATAAATGTTAAAGAAGATGGAATAGGCAATGACCTTGTATCCTTATTCTCAGATGCTGAGGTTGTTGTTAACCCCGCTGCGATAGATGGGGGAACAGATATAAAAATAATTATAGGTCTTAAAGAAAGCTGATTTAGGAGATTTGATAATGCTTGGTAAAAAGAAAAATAATGGCGAAGTAAAGAGTAAAAAGAAAAATCCTGTAGCCTCCTTTTTCAAGACGGTATTTATTATAGTTGTTTGCTTTGTTGCGTTGTCCTTTGTGGCCGTATATGCGTATACAAAGGCAACTTATACGCCTGAAAACGGATATGAAAATACACCTAAGGTATCAGAAGTTCTTGGAACAATGCTAAAGGACGACATAAATATTAACGTTCTTGTATGTGGAGTTGACGAGGCAGAAACAAGAACAGACGTTATATTTGTGGCTAATTTTGACAGCAAGTCGGGAACGGTAAAGCTACTTTCGATTCCAAGAGATACGTATACAGAGGTAACATCGGCCGTAAAAAATAAAATAGTTAATGCCGGCAGATCAATTCCCAGCGTTGTAAAAATGAATGCTGTACACGCATATGCGGGTAAAGATATAGGTATGGACTGTCTCCAAATGCAGATTGAGGATTTATTAGATATAGAGATAGACAACTATGTTCTTTTTAATACAGAAGCATTTAGGGCTGTAGTTGATATCATCGGCGGAGTTGATATGTATGTTCCTGAGAATATGTATTATTCTGACCCTGTTCAGGGGCTTTATATAAATCTTAAGGAAGGTCAGCAGCACCTTGACGGTGACCAAGCAGAGCAGCTTGTTAGAAACCGCCAGTATGTGAACGGCGATCTTGGTCGAATAGAGGTACAGCACCAGTTCCTTTCTGCCTTTGTTAAACAGGTTATGAATACTGATACCATATTAAGCAATGCACCAAGTCTTATTAAAGCGGCGTTTGAATATATTCAGACTGATATGTCCCTTGGGGATATGCTTAAATACGCTAAATATATTAATGATATTAAATCAAGTGAAATACTTACTGAAACTATCCCGGGTTATGCCCAGTATATAAATGGCGTGAGCTATTATATAGCTGACACAAGCTCAATAGGACAGGCAGTTGACGAAATATTCTATTCAGGCGGCGAGTATCTTACATCAAGCAAGCATAAAAACATTGAGATAGCTAATGGCGGAGAAATAATGGGCTTAGCTGGAAGAGCGAGAGACACCCTTGAAGATGAAGGATTCACAATAAGCAAAGTATCGACCTATAAAGGCGATCAGACAGAATATACAAGAATAATAGTTAAAGAAGAAGGACAGGGACAGGATTTACTTCCATACTTTGATAATGCTGTAATAATTGTAGATGATCTGCTTCTTGGTGGAAATGATGATATATTAATTATCCTTGGAATAGGACAGGGGGAAATTCAGGTCCCCATAAGTCAGAGCGAGGGATGATATGAAAAAGGGATATTCTTATCTTTTAAAAAATTTATGTGACTCAGTTTTTGAGATGATGTGCAAATTAAATGAAAGGCATAACCGCAGTATTTGTATCTATTATACTGAGGATTTGGCCGCATTTCTTCTTGGAACAGAAAATGTAAATGATATGATATATGGCTTCAGTAAATATGCCATACCTTATATAGGGCAAGTTGATGTTGAGAGAGCCTCCGATGGCAGATATGGATTAAGAGTGTATTCTGAAGGAATAGACAGTATAATGCAGAGTAATCCGCGAGGAAATTTTTTAACGGAGCTAATTAGAAGGATACGAAACAGAGATTGTTCAGTAGAAGAGATAAAAAGTATTTTTGAAGCAGAGTCTCCTGACTATATTTGCGAAGAAATCGATAATTCAGAATTTCAGTATGTAATTTATTTTAAAGATGAAAATATCGACGAATATAAATACTGCTTTACATTTGATGCAATGGGTAGCTACTATCATAGGCTAATAGAATATGATTTTGAAAAGCTAATTCATTCAGATTGTGGATTAAAGCATTAAACGAAAAATTTTATCCTGCTTTATTTTTGTAGGCGGGATAATTTTTCGTTTTGAATTCGTATAAATATTACAATTTAATTAATTATTTATGACAATTAACTTTACATAAAAATATTATGTTAATATAAGTATACGGTGGTAAAAATGAGAAACAAGAAAACTGCTGTCGCTTTAATAGTTACTGTAGCAGCTTTTATAACAACCTGTGTTTCCTTAAAAGTACATAGAATCTCCAATACAAATGATAAAGAGAATAGGGTATTGTCTGTTCTTCATGCAACTGTTGAAAACGGTATAGTTGAGGAAATAGACAATGTCCAAGATCAAATTGACTCATATACAAGCAATTTATATACCAATTCAGTATATGATTCCGCCGAGATTGATAAGGGTCAGTTTGTTAAATTCGCAAAAGGCTCAGTGGTAATAGTAACAAAGGGGAGAATGTCGGCTGTGTGCGAAAAGGAACTCATTAACATCACCGAAGGAATTTCGCTTACTGAAGGAGAAGAGACAAATAACAATCATCTTTATGTAATAATTGAGGATGGAGATGGTCTTTATGCTGAAGGTAAAGCGGAGTTCTTTGTTAAAGGCGGATATGAAATAACACAAAGCATCAAGGAGTGATATGATGAATAAGTACCTTAAGCCAGCCAAAGCGGCGTTTATGGCTCTCTGCCTGTCGTTAAGTTTAACTTCTGTCGCAATGGCTGACAACCTTTACAGTGAAAAAACTGAGGAGATTGTTACAAAGGGAGTAACCTATGGTTATGAACACCGTTTAGCTACCGACGGATGGCAGAATATACATACTCTTACAATTGACCTTACATCGGATAATGTAAAAATATCTCCTGTTGAAAGCTCAACAGAATACGGACTTAAGGAAACTGCCTTAAAACTCCTTAACGACAGTGGGGCAGTAGCCGGCGTAAACGCTGATTTCTTTGGACTTACCGGAACATATTCCGCTTCATTTGGACCGGTTATATCAGACGGAGAACTGATTTCTGTTGGTACAGATAAAAACCTCAGTTCAAAGGAATATGCAGCATATTTTATGAGCGAGACTGGAAACAGCTTTATCGATTATCTCACATTTACGGCTGATTTTATAAATGATGCCGGAGCAAAGCTTGAACTTGCGTCGTTTAATAAGATAACGGAGCTTGTATACCCAATTTATTTTAGTGAAGCTGCTGCACCAAATACAGCGGATATTGACAAAAGAATTGACAGTCTTGTTAAATTAGTTGTCGAGAACGATACTATTACATATATATCTCAGCCGGGAGAGACTGTTGTATGCCCCTCTGGAAATGGATATCTTATTATTGTAAAGGGCATCTATGCTGATTATGTAAATGAAAACTTTAAGGTCGGCGACCATGTTTCAACTCAGATTAACTCTTCTATTGACCTAGATTCTATCCAAACTGCTGTCGGCGGTGCTGGAAGAATACTTGTCAATGGAGAAAAAGTATCTGACGGAACAATAATTACAGGAAGGCAGCCCAGAACTGCCCTTGGCATATCTCAGGATGGAAATAAGCTTATACTTATGGTTGTAGACGGAAGAGGTACAAGTATAGGCGCGACACATGATGAAATGGCAGTGCTTTTAAAGGAATACGGAGCTTATAACGCTATGCATCTTGATGGTGGAGGCTCCAGTACAATGGTAGCTGAAACCATAGACGATGATGACCTGACAGTTAAAAACACTGTTTCAGAGGGATCTCAGAGAAAAATAATGACAGCCCTTGGGGTATATAATACATCGCAGACAGGAAGTCTTACTCAACTCAAGCTTGAGGCTGCTTCCTCCAGAGCGTTCGTTGGCGAAAGTGTATCGCTTAAGCTTACAGGCTTTGACAGCTACTATAATAAAGTAAGCATTCCTGATGATCAGGTTGTCTACAGTGTAATTGGAGGAAATGGAAGCGTAAGCGGTAATATGCTTACAGTTTACGAACCGGGAGTTATAACGGTTACGGCTTCATACGGCGGATATACGGCAGTTGCAAGTGTAGTTTATTCCTATCCTGTTTCTATGACTCCTTCTGTAAGTGCAGTAAGTCTGAACAAAGGTCAGACAGTTGCATTCTCATTTACAGGTATAGATTCGGAAGGTTATTCAGCGCCGTTGTCACCCCAGGGAATATCTTTTGTACTTTCAAATGAGGAGCTTGGAACAATCAGCCCAAGTTCTGGAACGTTTACTGCGGTAAACGATGGCACAGGATATATAACATGCATTAGCGGTACAGCTGTATGCCATATTGCTGTATCAGTTGGCGGAACAATGAAGACTGTAGAGTCTTTTGAAGGCTCTCCTGCTGTTACATTCAGTTCATATCCTACATCAATAACAGGAAGCACTGCTGTAACTTCAGAAGCATCAGATGGAAGCAAGGGGCTTCAAATCAACTACAAATTTGCTGCTTCAGACGAAACTCAGGCGGCATATGCTAAGCTTAACAGTCCGATTGTATTCAACGGAACTCCCGATAAAATTACTATGTCAGTTAAAGGAAACGGAACTGACCAGTGGGTAAGGGGAAAAATAACCGACGCCTCAGGAAATACATATACGATTGATTTTACAAAGGACCTCAACTGGAGCGGATGGAAAGATGTTACTGCGACTGTTCCTTCAGGTGCAACTTATCCGATAAAATTGGAAACAATATATGTTGCAGCGCTTACCAATACAAATACTGGTGATATGAGTACAGCATTTGATAATATTAGAGCGGTTGTTGCTGATGGAGTATCCAATGTGCCTGCAACACCGTCATTCACAGACAGTCAGAATGTTGGTATAGACAGTAAGGTTGAAGGTTCATTCTATTTAACTCTTGCAGGAAACGTTGTATATTCAGGTGAAAATAAACCGTCAGAATATACTGATGCAAGAATAGCAGTAAACAATGCTCTTCAGAATAATAGTGATTTAATGATATTCGCAGGCGGAACCGATATCTCAGCAGGTTCATCTGTAGAGACAATTAAGTATAGTTCAACTTACGCATTCCATAATTACTCAAACGCTAATTTGAGTGTAGTTGAACTTACTGCAAAAAACGGCGGCCTCAGAAATACACAGGCAAGTCAATGGCAGAGATTTTCTAACGACATTACAAGTGCCGGAAATACGAACGTTGTATTTGTAATGGATGTTACGCCAAGCAATTTCAGCGATACTCTTGAAGGAGACCTGTTTAAAAGTGCACTTAACACAATAAAGAACAGTGGGAAAAATGTGTACGTTGTATCAGCCAGCGGATATTCCGGCTGGAATACTGTTAAGGATGGTATCAGATATATCAATCTGCCAAGTCTTTGGACATCTGCCGGCAGTCTTAACAACAGCTTTAAAACTCTTACAATAAAGGTCGACGGAAGCGGCATGTGCTACGATATTAAATCAGTATTTTAAATTTAATCCCGCCGTATGAAAATACGGCGGGTAATTGCAGTTATAATAAGTTTTAAAGAGGTATAGAATTTATGTCGGATAAAAATCAAAATGCGGTCAAGGCGGCCACTTCGATGATGATAATTACATTAATAGGTAAGATACTTGGGTTGGTTCGCGATACACTACTTGCCGCAAATTACGGAATAGGGATGGAGGCCAATGCCTTTCAGACAGCCAGCAGAATTCCAAGAGTGTTTTTTGACGTTATTTTTGCCTCTGCGATATCGGCAAGCTTTATTCCCATTTTTAATGAGAACCTTGAGAAAAAAGGTGAAAAATCGGCATTTGGTTTTTCAAATAAATTTATTACAATTATTCTTATTGTAACTGTAATACTGACTGCAGCAGGAATGGCATTTGCGCCTCAGCTTACAGCTCTTTTTTCTCCAGGATTTAATAATGAAACAATGGCTCTATCAGCCAAACTCCTGTATATTATGTTTCCAACTGTTATATTTACAGGGGTAGCCTATTCATTTGTAGGTATACTTCAGTCGTTTGACGAGTTTACAATACCTGCCGCATTGAGCATAGTTTCGAACGGAATTATCATAATATATTATTTGTTTTTTAATCAATCAATGGGGATTTACGGGCTTGCTTTTGCGTTTCTAATCGGCTGGGCGATGCAGGCTGTGATGCAGATACCAAGTCTGATTAAAAAGGGTTATAAATATAAGCCTTCAATTAAATTCAAGGAAGACGACAGCATTAAAAAGGTGCTCATTCTAATGGTGCCTGTAATGGTAAGCACCTGGGTGCAGCCGATTAATATTACAATAAACTCAAGATTTGCCTCAAATATTTATGGAGGCGCAGGCACGTCTGTTATTGAATATGCAAATAATCTTTATACTATAATTGTCGGAGTATTTGTACTTTCTGTTACAAACGTAATTTTTCCTAGACTATCCAGAATGACAGCGAATAATGATAAAGATGCTGCTTTTGATACTGTCATAATGACTATACGTATTCTTTCATTTATTATAATACCTATGACTGCCGGAGTTATGGCTCTAAGTGGTCCTATAATAACACTAATCTATCAGAGAGGAGATTTTACAGCTTACAGCACGTCTTTAACATCCGGTGCGTTATTTTATTTTTCACTCGGAATGTTTGGATATGCACTGCAAACTGTCATATCCAGAGCTTTTTTTGCTGAACAGAACGGAAAGGCACCTCTGATAGGAGGTATTGCTTCAATAATTGTAAACATTTTATTATGCATGCTGCTTTTTGAAAGGATGTCTGTTTCCGGCCTTGCGCTTGCATCGGCTATATCGTCTACAGTATATGGAATTGGACTTTACATTCCATTGAGAAGGAAGCATAAGGATGCTGATACAAAGGGACTTGGATTATCTATATTCAAGATGATAATATGTGCTTTGGTAATGACAGCAGCTGTAGTACCGGTAAGAAATCTTCTATGGAATCCGGAAGCGGGACTAATAATGAAAATAACCAGTGTTGGTATATCAGTTATAACCGGCATTGTAGTTTATATAATAATGAGTAAATTAACAAAGCTATATGAAGCCGAACTTGCGTTTGACTTTGCAAAAAAAATACTAAAGAAAAACAGACAGGAAACGGAGGACTAAGAGGTGAGTGAAATTTTAAAGAGCAGTATAATTTACAATTTATTCGCTTCTGCCGGAAACTGGTTTTCAAAGCAATTTGATGAAAGCCGACTTATTGGCCGATTTTTAACAGACAGCAATACAGCTGATTTATCAGAAGGAAGTATATTTTCAAGAATATTTGAGTTAATTGTAAAATTATTCAGAGTGATTTTTGAAAAGCTGAGACTGACTAAGCTTTTTGACGGGAGTATATTTAAAATGCCATTTTTATGGTGCTTTTTGGCATTTGTTTTTTCTCCGGTGCTTCCAACAATGGTGGTATTGGCTCTTGCCTTAGTTGGCTTTGGCTCACTGTTATTAAAGCTTTTTTGTGAGAAGAATTTTAAACTTAAACATAACGCATTAAATAAATTTGTATTAATCTATGCACTTGTTTATTTTATTTCAACCTTTACATCAGTTAATGTAAGAGGGAGCCTCCAGGGAGGAATCCTTACTACAGCATTTATTTTGTTTTATTTTGTAGTTTTAAACTCAATACAGACAAGAAAGCAGCTTAACATACTTACCCTTTGCTTTGTATGTTTTGGCGTACTCATAGCATTTTATGGATTTTATCAATATCTCAACCCATCTAAATTCAGCGGTTCGTGGGTTGATAAGGAGATGTTTTCTGATATAGGATTCAGAGTTTATTCAACTCTCGGAAATCCAAATGTACTGGGGGAATATCTGCTTCTTATCATACCATTCGTTGTGTCTTATTTCTTTAGTGTTGAGGGTCTATTAAAAAAAGGGTTTTTCTTTATTGTGGGCTGTGTTCTCATGCTCTGCCTGATACTGACTTATTCAAGGGGCTGCTGGCTTGGCATATTGTTTGCGGCTGTTATATTTCTTATATTGCTGGACAGAAGATTCATTATACTCGCATTGCTAGGGCTGGCCATTATGCCATTTGTTTTGCCTGAGACAATAATAAACAGATTTATGAGTATAGGAAACATGTCTGACTCTTCTACTAGCTATAGATTTTATATCTACATGGGAACATTAAGTATGCTTAAGGATTATTGGATTTGCGGAGTAGGTCCTGGAACAGCCGCATTTAATATGGTATATCCGTCATATGCTTATGACTCTATTACAGCACCACATTCGCATAACTTATTTTTACAGGTAATGTGTGACTCTGGAGTATGTGGCATACTTGTATTTATCGCTATAATTTACAGAACATATAAAACACTGGCAATAGGCCTGAAAAAGGCTGTTAAAAGGGATAAAATATTTATTATTGGATCAATATCGGCTTTAAGTGGATTTTTCCTCCAGAGTATGTTCGATTATACATTCTATAATTACAGGGTCATGTTTATATTCTGGGCAGTGCTTGGTTTATCAATGCTTTATGCGAATATAGGTGAGCTGAGGGAGGATTAATATGATAAAGGTACTTAATATAATCAGCGACAGTAATATTGGCGGAGCCGGAAGATGTGTTTTGACATTTCTTAAATACTTTGACCGAAGTAAATTTGGAATTAAAGTAATCGTCCCAAAGGGAAGTCTGCTTATACCAAAGGTAAATAGTTTAGGAATACAGACCATTGAGGTAGACGGAATAGCAGAAAAATCACTTAGCCTTGATGGAATAAAAAACCTAAAAAAAGTTATTAAATCTACTGGATGTGATATTGTTCATACCCATGGAAATATGAGTGGAAGAATTGCAGGAAAGCAGTGTGGTAAAAAAGTAGTCTATACACGACATTCTGTTTTTCCAGTAAGCTCCAAAATAAGCAAGGGTATTGGCAAGAAAATAAACGGGCTTATCAACATGCATTATGCCGATGATATAATAGCCGTTGCTGAGGCTGCAAAGGAAAATCTAACAGACAGCGGAATAGATGGGGCAAAAGTAAAGGTTATTTTAAATGGGGTTGAAAAACAAACCATGGCGCCTAAAGAAATTATTGAATCATTAAAGGCGCGGTACGGAATACAGGATAACGATTTTACAGTTGGGATAATGGCTAGAATTGAGGAAGTAAAAGGCCATATATACCTGATAGAAGCTGCCGAAAAGATTAAAAACAGCGGCAGGAATATAAAAGTACTTATTATAGGAACCGGAGCACTTGAAAAGAATCTAAAAGAAATTGTAGATAAAATGGGGCTTAATGATACCGTAATATTTACAGGCTTTATAAATAATGTAAATGAAGTATTAAGTATATTGGACGTTCAGGCAAATGCGTCATTTGGAACTGAGGCTACAAGTCTCTCCCTTTTAGAGGGAATGAGTATGGGCATACCTGCTGTAGTAAGCAATTATGGCGGTAATCCAGGTGTTATTTCACATGGAGAAAACGGATATATATTCAAGCTTAAAGACAGTAATGATATGGCTGGATATATAATGAAGCTTATGGACGAGCCTGAAACCTATAAATATATGCAGAAGCGTTCGGCTGAAATTTTTAATGAGAAATTTACCGCTGAGATTTATGCGAGGAATATAGAGGCTGTTTATGCTGAACTAATGAAAAAATAAGAGGTGCGAAATGGTAGAAAACAAAAAGAAATTTAAGATTAATTTTTTTGATATTGTCATAGTACTAATTGTGTTATGCGTAGGTGCCGGTCTTTATATTTATACGCATAGAGATACTTCGGTAGATACAAAAAAGCTTACCTATGTTATTGAACTTAATAAAACAACACCTGGTATGGAGGATTATATACGTATAGGTGATGAGCTTACGGAAAATACCAAAAACTACTATATGGGACAGGTTAAGGATTTTGAAACAGTTCCTTATAAAAAGCTTACTCCTGATTATGAAAATAATGTTTTCAGAGATTCTGTAGACCCCACAAGCAATACTGTTCTTATAACTGTTGAAGCAAATGTAACCGAGACAGACAATGCTTTCGCAGTTGACGGTCAGTTCATAGTCCGCGCCGGTACAGAAATATTTGTTAAAGGCGAAGGGTTTGCGGGTGAAGGTTACATTGTTAAAGTAAACAGATAAGGAGGCATAAGTTATGGGTGAACGTAAAAAAGGTAAGTTTAATATAATTGATATAGCAGTTATAGTTGTTATTATTGTCCTCATTTCAGGAGCTGTATATAAATTCAGAGGGCTTGATAAGACAAAAAAATCTGCTTCAATGGAAACAGTTACGTATGAGATGACAGTTGAGTCTCTTAGGGATTACGCATTTGAAAATCTTCAGGTTGGAGATACAGTATATGATAATACATCAGGAAATGCAATTGGTACAATAACAAATATTGAATGGCTAGATGCTACCGACCCTTTCTATACAATAGACGGTCAGACGGTTAGCGCACCTGTTGAAAACAGATATGACGCTGTAATGACGCTGGAAGCTCAGGCAACAAACAGTGACGGAGTTTATTTTGTAGACAGGACTTATGAACTGTGCGTTAATTCAAAAAGAAAAATTTATACTAAGTACGCAGACTGTACCGCTGTTATCACTGGCATAAACAAATAAACGTCTGTCAAAAGGAGTACGGACATGAGCAAAAAATATAAGATACTTATGACGACAATGGGTCTCAATATAGGAGGCGCCGAAACACATATCGTTGAGCTGTCAAAGGAACTGAAAAAACGCGGTTATGATATTCTTGTTGCTTCCAACGGCGGGGTTTATGTTGATGAACTTACAGAGGCTGGAATAAAACATTTTGATGTACCTCTAAATACGAGGAATTTCGGCAAAATGAACAAGTCTCTAAAAATGCTGAGAAAGATAATAACAGAGGAAAAGGTAGATATTGTACATTCTCATGCAAGAATACCAGGCTTTGTCGCTGGAATTCTTCATCACTCAATGGATTTTACCTTCGTAACCAGTGCGCACTGGGTATTTAATACATCACATGGACTTAAATATCTTACAAACTGGGGGCAAAAGGTAATTGCAGTAAGTGAGGATATCAAACAATATCTCATGGACAATTATCATACAGCTGAGAAAAATATATATGTGACTATAAACGGTATTGATACAGACAAATTTTCTCCAAATGTGTCTGGTGATGAAATAATAAAAGAATTTAACCTTGACAAAAACTATCCTATAGTTTCATATGTAAGCCGAATGGATGCAGACAGGGCTATGGTAGCTGAGCAGTTAATAGAATCAGCCGAAAAAATAGCTGAGGAGATTAATGGAGTACAGTTTTTGATTGCCGGAGGAGGAAATGTATTTGACAAGCTTAAAGAAAAATCGGAAGCGATAAATAAGAGGCTTGGCAGACAGTGCATCATAATGACAGGTGCCAGAACTGATATAAACAAAATTGTTGCTGCAGGAGATATATTTGTTGGCGTAAGCCGTGCCGCATTAGAGGCTATGGCAGCAGAAAAGCCTGTGATTGTAGCAGGAAACGAAGGCTATATAGGAATTTTTACGGAAGATAAGCTTGAAACTGCACAGGAGAATAATTTTTGCTGCAGGGGATGTGAAATGTCATCTCAGCAGCTGCTTATCCGTGATGTTATAAAGCTGATAAAAGCTTCTGAAGAGGAAAAAAGTATTCTTGGAAAATACGGAAGAGATGTTATATTTAAGTATTATTCAGTAAGCAAAATGGCAGACGACTGCGTAAGAGCATACGATGACGCATATAACGAAAATCATGGAGACAAAATTCTAATGTCAGGGTACTATGGTTTTAATAATAGCGGAGACGAAGCAATACTTACTACTATTTATAATAACATTCAGAAAATGGACAGAAATGTTAATATTACCGTATTATCAAAGGATCCAGAAGAAACTATGGCCAAGTACGGGTTTAAGGATGTTGTATCACGGTTTGATTTTTTTAAAGTGCTGTCTGAAATTAAAAAATGCGATATTCTGCTGAGCGGAGGAGGATCCTTGCTTCAGGATACAACGAGTACACGTTCTTTAATGTATTATCTTTTCATTATAGAATGGGCTAAGATAATGAATAAGAAAGTAATGCTTTATGCTAATGGAATAGGCCCTGTTTCTAAAGAAGAAAACCGTAAAATGGTAAAAAGGGTAATTAATAAGGCTGATATAATAACGCTTAGAGAAGAAGACTCAAAGAAAGAGCTTTTGGCTATGGGAATAACAAACACCAATGTGTTTGTAACAGCTGACCCAGTATTTACTATGGAACCTGAACCAAGGGACGTGTCTTTAAAACTTTTATTGGAAGCCGGAGTTCCAGATGATAAGGGTATAATAGGAGTGTCGGTTAGGAATTGGAAAAATGATTCGGAATTTGTTGCAAAGTTTGCTGCCATTTGTGACTGTATATATGAAAAATTTAATAAAAACATCGTATTTATAGTAATGCACAATCCTAACGATACTAATATAAGCAGACTTGTTATGGAAAAAATGAAAAATCCCTCATATATACTTGAAAAAAGCTACTCACCTAAAGAGATAATGGGTATGATTGGTGAAATGGACCTTATACTTAGTATGAGACTTCATACTCTTATTTTTGCTACAAAGCAAAGAGTTCCTATAGTAGGATTTGTCTATGACCCTAAAATTAATAACTATTTAAACCTCCTTCATATGCCTAACGGCGGAAATGTTAACAACATTGATATAAACAAAACGCTTGATGAGGTTGAGGAAGTACTTAATAATAGAGAAAGCTATGTCAAATATCTTAATGATTCTGCTCTTGAGCTTGAGGAAAAGGCAAGATTGAATGAAAAATATCTCGAAAGTCTTTTATAGTTTCATGCGGAGGTGAAAAGATGGGGAAAACGACTATACTTGGTGTTCCTTTTGATACTTATACAATGAATGAGGCTGCTGATTATGCGGTTAACCTTCTTGACAAAAATGGTCAGCATATAATATGTACACCTAATCCGGAAATAGTAATGGAAGCACAGCAGGACAGAGAGCTTATGGGTATACTAAAGGCTGCAGATATGGTTACACCTGACGGCGTTGGAGTTGTTTGGGCCTCAAAGTATACAAAAAGCAGAATATCTGAACGTGTTTCAGGTTACGACCTTGTTATTAATATATTTGAGAGAATTAAAAATACTGACTATACAGTATATTTCTTTGGAGGCGCGCCGGGGGTAGCTGATAAAGCTGCCGAAGTAATGAGGCAGAGATTTCAGGGGCTAAAAATTGTAGGAGTTCATAACGGATATTTTGATGAAAAAGAAGAAAGAAAGGTAATAGCTGAAATAAAGGGTCTTCAACCCTCACTTCTTCTTGTCGGCCTTGGTTCTCCTAAGCAGGAAAAATGGATTTATAATAATCTGCGCCTTACAGGTGCGAAGCTTGCTATCGGAATAGGAGGAAGCTTTGACGTAATGAGCGGCAATTTAAAAAGAGCTCCAAAAATATTCTGTAAACTTGGTCTTGAATGGTTTTATAGGCTTATAACACAGCCATCAAGATTTAAAAGGATGCTTAAGCTGCCACAATTTGTACTTAAAGTAAGAAAAGAAATGCGATAACTGCCTATATGATATAAAAGCTCCGATTTGGTTATAATCACCTTGTCGGAGTTTTTATTGAGGTGAGTTATATGAACAGTGAAGTAAAAAACTATATTTATATAATATTTGGCGTAATTTTAACAGCAATAGGAATAAACATGTTTTATGTGCCAAACGAATTAGTGTCTGGAGGAGTGTCAGGCATAGGAATAATTGTTATGTATTATACTGAAAAATACATGAATTTTCCGATTCCAGTATCTCTGACAAATATAATACTTAACATCCCCTTATTCATATTGGCATACAAAAGCTTTGGAGGAAAATATATAAAAAGGAGCGCTATAGCTACAGTATTATTTTCTGCTGCTTTACAGTTTACTACTTTGCTTCCGCAATATATAGGAGATTTAATGCTGGCTTCTATATTCGGCGGCATACTCATGGGAACAGGCGTAGGATTTGTATTAAATGGCTCTGCCACTACTGGAGGAACTGAAACAGCAGCACATCTTCTGCATCATAAAAGCGACAAAATGTCTGTGTCCAACTATATTCTCTTGATAGATGCAATAATTATCGCAGCAGGGCTTTTTGCGTTTGGCTCAGAAAAAGCAATGTTTGCGATAATATCGGTTTTTGTGGCTTCAAAATGTATAGACGCAGTTTCCTCTGGTACATCACTTGATAAGGCTGCGTTTATTATATCTGACTGGCATGAAGATATAGCTAAGTCAATTAAGGCCAATACAGGAAGAGAAATAACGGCACTTAACAATTATAGAGGTGCTAAACTTGGTAAAAATAACTGTTCTAATACCCTTATTTGTGTATTTTCACAAAAGGAAATTACACAAATAAAAGAAATAGTAAAATCCGTTGACAGCTTTGCATTTATTATTCTTTTTGACATAAAGGAAGTCTACGGAGGCGGTTTTAAAAAGCTTTGATTTTGTAAAAAAAGAAGCTTAATTTGAATAATTTTACATTAAATCCCATAATATATCTAAATTTGTCAATGAAATTTTATGGGATTTTTAATTAATTTTATTTATTCAAAAAAAATGTCATTTTTTTTGAAATTTCTCTTTATTTTTTTGTTATTATGTTATAAAATATAAATCAGTCATAGTGAATTTTATGGGTGGCAGAATACACATTATATTTTCAACTGTTTAGTGTATATTGCTTTATGCAACTTTGAGAATAACGCATCTCTTTTTCCGCCGCTCAATCAGCAGTTCCTATAACTGCAAACGGTATATGGAATGGGGAAATTTCTATTAAATTTATTATTGGGGTGGACGTATGATATCAAATCAGATTTTACAAAGTACTATTGACGGACTTAAAAACATTACCCGCAAAGATTTGAGTGTAGTTGAAAAAGAGGGAAAGGTTATTGCCACAACCGAAGAAAATATGATCGGCAGACAAATTGACGCCATCGAAAACTTTGTCGGTTCACAGGCAGACAGCCAGCTTATTCTTGGCTACCAGTATTTCAAGGTTTATGACAATGGTATTCCGGAGTATGTTATTCAGGTAAAGGGAGAGGACGAGGACGGTTATAGGATAGGTAAAATTGCGGCTTTCCAGATACAGAGCCTTCTTGTTGCCTATAAGGAAAGATACGATAAGGATAACTTTATCAAAAATCTCCTTCTTGACAACCTCCTTCTTGTTGACATTTACAGCAGGGCAAAAAAGCTTCATATTGAAAATAATATTAGAAGAATTGTATATCTTATCGAAACAAATATTGATAAGGATATGAATATTGTTGAAATTGTACGAAGCATATTCCCTGCAAAAACCAAGGATTTTGTTACTGCCGTTGATGAACACAGTATAATCCTTGTTAAAGAGCTTCGTGAAAAAGAAACAATGGATGAGATTGAAAAAATCGCCAAAATGATTTCTGATACATTAAGTACTGAACTCAATGTAAAGGTATATATATCAATCGGAACCGTTGTCAGCGACCTGAAGGATGTTTCTCGCTCATATAAAGAAGCTAAAATGGCTCTCGAGGTTGGAAAAATATTTGAAAACGAAAAACTTATTGTAAACTACGAAAAGCTTGGAATTGGAAGGCTTATATATCAGCTACCTCTTTCACTTTGCAAAATGTTTATTAAGGAAGTTCTGCATGGACTTACCATGGACGACTTTGACGAGGAAACTCTCGCTACTGTTAATAAATTCTTTGAGAACAATCTTAATGTTTCTGAGACGTCAAGACAGCTGTACATACACAGAAACACTCTTGTATACAGACTTGACAAGCTCCAAAAAATGACAGGGCTGGACCTGCGCAATTTTGACGATGCCATTATATTCAAAATTACTCTTATGGTAAGCAAGTATATGATGTATATGGATAAAATGGTATACTGATACCTTGCTCTTTTGAATAAAGGCACGGGAAAGGACGATATTAGTTGATAAACATAGAACACGTTACTAAGGTATATCCTAACGGAACTATCGGCGTTGAGGATATAAACATTAACATTGAAAAGGGTGAGTTTGTTTTTCTTGTTGGCTCCAGCGGCTCCGGCAAATCTACGATGATTAAACTGCTTCTTAAGGAACTTGACCCAACAGAAGGAACTATTACAATTAACAGCGTTAAAACAGGAGAGCTTAGAAGAAGCCAAATACCATATTTAAGAAGAAATGTTGGAGTTGTATTTCAGGACTTTAGGCTTCTTCCTAACAAAACAGTCTTTGAAAATGTTGCTTTCGCTATGCAGGTTATAGAAGCCCCTACAAAGACTATAAGAAGAAATGTTCCTACAGTTTTAAGCCTTGTTGGCTTAAGAGATAAGTCAAAGGTGTATCCAAGAGAGCTTTCAGGCGGCGAACAGCAAAGAACTGCATTAGCAAGGGCAATAGTTAATAACCCTCCTATACTTATAGCGGACGAGCCGACAGGAAATCTTGACCCCGCAACGGCTTGGGATATAATGACGCTGCTTGAGGAAATAAATAAGAGAGGCACTACCGTAGTAATCGCTACTCATGCCAAAGACATAGTTGACCAGATGCAGAAAAGGGTTATAACCTTGAGCGACGGCCATATAATTCGTGATAAAAAAGGTGGGTACAGCGATGAAATTTAGATCTATTAAGTACTTTTTTTCTGAAGCCTTTGGAGGCGTCATTAGAAACAGGCTTATGTCAGTTGCCTCGATTGGAACTGTTGCTGCTTGTATATTTATGATTGCTATATCGTACTGTGCTCTTACAAATGTTGATTACATGCTGACACAGTTTGAGGATTCAATAGGAATAGCTGTTTTTCTGGAAAATGATCTTAATTCTGAAAAAATACTTGAGATAAACGATGAGCTTGGCGCCTTGGATCATGTGGAAAGTGTAAGTTATACATCTCCGGAGGACGCATTGAATGATTTAAAGGAATCATGGGATGCGGAGGAAATATTGTCAGGATTTGATGAAACAAATAATCCTTTGTCAAGTTCCTTTGAGGTTTCCTTAGATGATATTGCATATCAGGGCGAAGTAGTAAATAAGATAGAGCAGATTGACGGCGTAAGAAATATTAGAAGTTCTGAAAGTGAAACACAGGTTTTAGTAAAAATAAGCAATTTCCTTAGCGTTTTTGGAAGTGTATTAATTGTTGTTCTTGCAGCAATATCGGTTGTTATTATTACAAATACAATTAAACTTTCTGTATTTACAAGAAGAACTGAAATAAGTATTATGAAATATGTAGGGGCCACAGACTGGTTTATACGCTGGCCGTTTGTAATAGAAGGTATAATCATCGGAATAGTAGGAGCGGCTATACCTATTATCATAGCATGGCCTTTATATAACAAACTTGTTGATGTAATATATGCTCAAATACCGATGATAAACTCCCTTGTTTCATTTAGATTTGGTATTGATATATTCTCAATACTGCTTCCAGTCTCTTTAGTATTTGGAGCTTTGCTCGGCGTAATTGGAAGTACAATATCACTTAGAAAGCATCTTAATGTATAAAGGAGTGATTACTATGAAGAAAAGTTTTAAAACTGCTATCAGTTTATTGCTTGCCGCTGTAATGGTATTTGGTATCAGTGTAACAGCATTTGCTGAGAGCACCGACGGAATTACAGTAAATGGACGCGGAATTGTTAGTGTTGAGCCGGATACAGCTACAATATATGCTAACATAGAAACAAGAGGAACTACAGCTTCACAGGCTCAGGAGGAAAACAACAAGGTATCATCGGCTGTAATTTCATCTATGAAAAAAGCAGGAATTGCTGAAGATAGAATTTTGACTGAGTATTCGTATGTTTCCCCTTATTATGATTATGATAATCAGGGAAAAAGGAGTGAACAGCCTGTATATTTCAGGGCTTATACAACATTATCGTTCGCGACTAGCGATGTTGAAAATGCGGGAGCTTTTATAGATACTGCACTTAAGGCTGGGGCAACAGGCTCTGATATATCCTTTTCGCTGGAAAATTCCTCTGTTTATTATGCCCAGGCACTTAAGAATGCGATTAAAACAGCCGGCGATTCCGCTGCGGTAATAGCTGAGTCATACGGGCGCAGTCTTGGACCAGTAAAGTCTGTTGTAGAAACAAGCAGTAATAACTATACAACAGAGACTTCGGGAATGGCCAAGTCCGTTAATGCGGAAATGGCTGACTATGATGCAGGTGAAGGTTCGACAGTTATAAACTATGATAAAATAGATATAACTGCACGCGTTACAGTAACGTATAGTTTTAATTGAGATTATATTAAGCCCTGTATTTTTATATACAGGGCTTATTTTTATTATTAGGGATGTTGAATAAAACCAAATAAACATATATAATTGTAATGCGCATAAGCTATTTGTAACGGTTTATGCGGAGATGATTATGTGGATAATAAAGAGGAGGCTATCCGTTTTTTAAAGGGAGCAGTCTGCGGAGTTATACTTACAGCAGCTGTAATTATCACAAAAAACGGCTATGATGCGGCACATACATTTATTGGAGAAGAGCATTTGGCTGTAGGTGAAAAGGCGGCCGTAATTGCCTCTATGCTTGAGCAGAATTTTATTGGTGATTTTGACAATACAGATCTTGCGGATCAAATGTATTCAGGTATGGCAGATGCAATGGGTGATCCCTACACACGATACTTTACTAAAAATGAAATGTCTGATTTTCTAAATGACGCCAATGGAACAATGTGCGGCATAGGAATAGTTATTTCTTCTGATAAAGATACTGGCCTTTGTATAGTCAGCGAAGTAATAGAAAATTCACCCGCTGAAAAAGCAGGTTTAAAGGCCGGTGACACAATTATTAAAGTAGATGATAAAGATGTAGTCGGTATGTCAGTTGTTGAGATTTCAGAGCTCACAAAGGGCAAAAAAGATACTTCGGTTAAAATCAGTGTTGACAGGCACGGCGAAGGTGAAAAATTGTTTGACATCAAACGTTCAACAATAAATATGCAGTATGTAAAAAGCTCAAAGGACGGAGATATAGGATATATAAAAATAACTGAATTTGCCAAGGTGACAGCCGATCAGTTTATAAAGGCACTTTCAGGGCTTATGAAGCAGAATATCAAAGGCCTTGTAATTGATTTAAGGGATAATCCCGGAGGAATGATAGATATAGTTACTGAAATAGCTGATACGCTTCTTCCTGAAGGAACTATTACATACACAGTTGATAAAAACGGGAATAGGGTTGACTTTAAATCAAAAGATGGATGCATTGATATACCTATTGCCATACTTGTTAACGGTGGAAGTGCCAGTGCTTCTGAATTGCTGGCTGGTGCTATTCAGGACAACGGCAGGGGAACAATAATCGGAACGCAGACCTATGGTAAGGGAATTGTACAGGGGCTTTACAGCTTGAGCGATGGTTCAGGTCTAAAAATTACAATTCAAAAATACTTTACTCCAAATGGAGTATGTATACAGGGTATAGGCATAACGCCTGACTATGAAATTGAGACTGAAGATAAAACTAAATCAGCTGATGACAAACAATATAATAAAGCAGTTGAATTACTTAAAGACAAAATAAAGGAATGATATATTATGATAGACATAGCCCTTTTAGGTACAGGTGGAATGATGCCCATGCCTGACAGGTTTCTTTCGTCAATGCTGCTTAGAATTAACGGAAGGCTTATAATGACTGACTGCGGAGAAGGAACGCAGGTTACTCTTAAAATGCTAGGCTGGGGATTTAAAGCAATAGATACGATTTGCTTCACACATTTTCATGCAGACCATATATCCGGACTTCCGGGAATGCTTCTTACTATTGGAAACGCTGGTAGAACCGAGCCGGTAAAATTGATCGGCCCAACAGGGCTTAAAAAAGTAGTTGAAGGACTAAGACTGATCTTTCCAGAACTTCCGTTTAAGCTTGAGTTTATTGAAATAGATGACACTTCAAAAACATATGATTTTAAAGATTTTTGCCTAAAAGCAAATGAAGGCGACCATAGAATAAGATGTCTTTCTTACAGATTTGACGTTAACAGAAAAGGGAAATTTTCAGTTGAAAAAGCTCAATCGCTTGGTCTTCCTGTTAAGCTCTGGTCGGTGCTTCAAAAGGGCGGGAAGATTGAACATGAAGGAAGGACTTACACCAGTGATATGGTACTTGGAAATGACAGAAAGGGCTTGAGTGTTTCTTTTTGTACTGATACAAGGCCCGTTGATTCGTTAGTAGACTTTATACGTGATTCAGACCTGTTTGTATGTGAAGGAATGTACGGCGAAAATGAAAAGCAGGCTAAGGCTGTTGAATATAAGCATATGCTTTTCTCTGAGGCGGCTAAGCTTGCCAAGCTTGGCTGCGTTAAGGAACTGTGGCTGACACATTTAAGCCCCTCAATGTCGGAGCCTGAGCTGTTTATAGACAATGCTAAAAAAATATTTGAAAATACAAAAGTTGGATATGACAGAATTACTGCAAGAATAAACTTTGAGGAATAACGGAGGCATATAATGAACGAAAGAGAAGATGTACTTATATTGGCGATAGAAAGCTCATGTGACGAGACAGCCGCTTCCGTAGTAAAAAACGGGAGGTATGTTCTGTCAAATATTATTTCGTCTCAGATTGACCTTCATACTCTCTACGGCGGGGTAGTTCCTGAAATCGCCTCAAGAAAGCATATAGAAAATATAGACGCAGTTATTAAGGAAGCGCTTAAGCAGGCAGAGGTTACTCTAGAGGATATAGACGCCATTGGTGTTACTTACGGACCAGGGCTTGTTGGCGCTCTCCTTGTGGGACTTGCAGAGGCAAAGGCACTTGCCTTTGCTGTTAATAAGCCTTTAATAGGAGTACACCATATTGAAGGACATATATCGGCAAATTATATTCAGGATATAAATTTTGAGCCGCCGTATATGGCGCTTGTGGTGTCCGGAGGCCATACAAACCTTGTATATGTCAGCGACTACGGAAAATATGAAATAATGGGCTCAACAAGAGATGATGCGGCAGGAGAGGCATTTGACAAGGTTGCCAGAGTAATAGGCATGGGATATCCAGGCGGTCCTAAAATTGAAAAGGCTGCTAAGCTTGGAAATAAGGACTCAATACAATTTCCTCATGTTTTTTTGGAAGACGGAAGCTATGATTTCAGTTTCAGCGGGCTTAAATCAGCTGTGCTGAACTATGTCAATAAAATGAAAATGACAGGTGAAAAAATTGTTCCCGAAGATGTTGCGGCTTCGTTCCAATACTCTGTTATTGATGTTCTGGTTACCAAAACAATGAAGGCCGCAAAGGAAAAAGGGCTGACTAAAATAGCTATGGCTGGCGGTGTAGCGTCAAATTCCACGCTTAGACAGGCAATGAAGGAGGCCTGTGACAAAAACGGCTTTACATTGAATATTCCTTCACCTATACTATGTACGGACAATGCCGCTATGATAGGTTCTGCCGCCTATTACGAATATATTGCGGGAAGACGTGACGGCCTTGAACTAAATGCTGTTCCTAGTTTAAGGCTTGGAGAGAGGTTATAATATGACGGTTGTACTTTATGGCAGTAAATATGGCTCAACAAAGCAGTATGCAGAATGGATAGCAGAAGAACTGAATGCTGATTTATTGGATGTTAACGATGCAAATTTACAAAATATCAAAAATTATGATACTATAATTTATGGCGGAGCCGTTTATGCAGGCGGTATTACAGGCATAAATTTTATTGTGAAAAATTATGACCAGCTGAAAAATGCTAAGCTTGTTATTTTCACGTGTGGTATTGCTGATCCTTCAATTGATATAAATAAGGAAAATCTTATCAAAAATGTTTTAAAAAAGTTTCCGAAAGCTTCTGCAGATGAATTTGCTTTATTTCATCTAAGAGGAGCAATGGATTATTCAAAAATGAGCTTTCTGCATAAAACAATGATGTCAGCGCTTGTAAAAAAAATAAAAAATAAGAGCAGCTTAACCGATGAAGAGAGATGTATTTTAGACACTTATGGTAAAACTGTAGACTTTGTAGACAAAAGCACAATTTGGCCTATAATTAGATATACAAAAGAAAACCCGGAATAATTTCCGGGCTTTCTTTCTTTATATATGATAATGGTGTGAATACTGATTATATAAACAAGCTTATAATTGGTATACTTACAATTGACAATATTGTTGAGACAAATATTGTTCCTGAGGCAAGCTCAGCATTGCAGCCGTACTTTTCGGCCAAAATAGCCGTTGTGCTTCCTGCCGGCATGGCAGTTAAAAGAGTTGATATACCAATCAGCATAGGATCAAAGTTTAAGGCCTTTAATATGAAAAGAACAATAACCGGCATAACAATGAGCCTTAAAAAAGAGTAGTAGAATACCTCTTTAGACAAAATATTATTCCTGTTTGTTTCTGTAAGTATTGAGCCTATTATAATCATTGATACAGCAGTTGTACATTTACTTATGTAGCCAATTGTATTATCTAAAAATATCGGTAGATGTACATTAAAAGCCATAAACAGCACGCCAATTACAACCGCTATTATACAAGGGTGTTTGACTATTTTCTTAAGAACATCCTTTTTTTCTACTGACGTAAACAGCGAGAGCCCTGCGGACCACATTGTTATTCGTATAGGTATTTGAAATATGGACGTATACATGACTCCTACACTGTTATATATTGATTCAACAACTGGTATTCCAATGAAGCTAGAATTCGAGCATATAATACCGTAAGCAAGGACATTTGCATCTTCTTTAGGATATTTTTTAAACAATAGACGTCCAAAAACCGTGGAAAATAGCTGTATAACAAAAGAAATTATAAAGGCGTAAATACAGTTATGTGCGAATTCAGGAGAAATTTCAGCGTCTCCCATAAACGAATTAACGATATTACATGGAAGTATAACATATATTAGAAGGTCTGAAAGTCTGCTCTGAACACGTTCATCAATAATTTTTATTTTTCTAACAAAAAAACCAACGGCTATAAGCATTAAAAGTGTAAACTGAAGGTTCAGCATATTTATAAACATTTTGTATCACCCAATTTAATTTTTTATAATTATATATCCTAAAAAACATCTTTGACAAATGCATAATATAGTCCTAAAATATAAATAAAACTTTATATTAGGGTGAATTAAATGACACAATTAGAAATTACAGCATTTTTAACCATAATACAATGTGGAAGTTTTTCAAGTGCAGCCGAGCGTTTATATATTACTCAGCCTGCATTAAGCAGAAGAATACAGGCGCTTGAAAAAAAGATAGGCTATAAGCTTTTTGAAAGAAGCCGCGGCTTTAGAAATGCCTCCTTAACCGAGCAGGGGAGAGTGTTTGTCGGAATTGCAGAAAAAATGCTTGATTTGCTATCGGAAACTGAAAATATTAAAAGCTTAAACAGTTCTGAAAGCATAAGAATTACTTGCATAGGAAGTGTAAACGGAATAATTATGCCTAATATATATAAACGGTTTATAGAAAAAAATGACGGTGTTAAGCTTTCAATATCTTCCCAGCATTCTGAACAGGGATATGAATACATAAGCAAGGATAAGACAGATATAGGTTTTATAGCAACTGACATGTACTATAAAAATGTAGAGACAAGGCCATTTTATAAAGAGAAATTCGTACTTATCTGTTCAAACAATACAGAAATAAAAAGTCCACATCCAGCAAGCCTTGACCCAGGTAAGGAAATACTTTATCAATGGAGCTCCGAATATTCAATGTGGCATAGCTACTGGTACGGCTCTGAAACTGAGCCTATAGCTAAAATGGATGGAATAATGGCCTTAGACAGCGTTATTTCAATAGAAGGGACTTGGGCAGTTGTTCCTTTTTCTGTCGCGGAAAAAATAAAAAAAACATCGCCTATAACAATATATGATATAGGCGACGGACCATCAGAACGAATTATATATTATATAATTAAGCCGGGAAGACGAAAACCGGTAATAAATGAGTTTTTAAATACCGCTGTAGAATGTTTAGATAAAATACCGTATCTTACAGTATTATTTTAGTACATTCCGCCGTCAATAGTTATAATCTGGCCGTTAATATATCCGGATGAACCTTCATCAGATAAAAAAAGGGCAAGCTTAGCAACCTCTTCCGGATTGCCAAATCTGGCAAGAGATATCTCTTCACACAAAGCTGCTTTTTCTTCATCGTTAAAGCAGCTGTTCATTTTTGTATCAATACAGCCGCAGCTTATTGCGTTTACCCTTATACCACTAAGTCCAACTTCCTTAGCCATGGCCTTTGTAAACGCGTTTATTCCCCCCTTGGAAGCAGAGTAAACGGCCTCGCAGGAAGCGCCTTTGTCTCCCCATATTGAGGATATATTTATTATATTTCCTTTATGACATTTAAGCATTTCTTTTACAGCATAATGTGTACAGTTGAAAACTGAATTAAGGTTTATGTCTAAAATTCTGCGCCAATCCTGAGGAGACATTTCGTTAAAAAGACCTAAATATGAAACTCCCGCATTATTAATTAGAACATCCACCCCATATGAAAAAAGCTTAGAGCACTCACTATAATCGGATACGTCGGCAATAACTGCACTGCAGCTGTAACCTTTTTGGATAAACTCGTTATATGTTTCTTCCAGCTCTTCTTTACTCTTAGCAGCATTTATAACTATGTGATACCCATTTTGTGCAAATTCTTCCGCTATTGATTTTCCAATACCTCTTGATGAGCCTGTAATTACAGCGGTTTTCATATTACGTCACCTCTGAGCATTGCTATTTCCTGTTTATACAGATTTTCAGTTTTGCTTATCCAGGGAGTTTCAAGAATAAAAGGCCGGCCTTGAGTCTTTTTATGATGAACAATATAATTTATTGCATCAAAGCCGATACAGTCTCTGCCTTTTGGATTATTTTCGTCAGCTCCAATATTAGCGTGCCTGTCTTTTTTTGCTCCTCTGCAGTTAAGAGAACCGTTTATATGAAATACTTTCAAACTGTCAAGACCTATAATTTTGTCAAACTCATTTATTACTCCGTCAAAGTCATTGACAATATCATAACCGCTGTCATTGGTATGGCATGTGTCAAAGCAGACGCCAATATATTCTTTTTTATCAACTCTGTCCAATATATTCTTTAATTCCTCAAAGCTTCTTCCGATTTCACTGCCTTTTCCGGCCATTGTTTCCAAACATATAAATATATCAGGAATACCTGAGTTAATTACATGATTTAAACCATCGGCTATTCTTTCTATCCCATATTCAGCAGTTTTATCCGTATATGCTCCTGGATGTAGAACCAAATATTTTGAACCGAAGGCATTGGCTCTCTCTATTTCCTTGGCAAGAAATTCCTTAGCAAGTGTATATGTTTCATCCTTATAAGAAGCCAGGTTTATAATATATGGTGCATGAACAACAATATCACTTATACCGTTTTCAGACATAAAATTTTTTCCCTCAGGTATTTTTAAATCTGAAAGAGGCTTTCTTACTGTATTTTGCGGAGCTCCGGTATAAACCATAAATGTGTTTGCTCCATATGAATGTGCTTCCTCAGCGGCTCCAAGAAGGCCGCCGGCTATTGATACATGTGATCCTATCAGCATTTTAATCTCCTTATTTTATATCAATAAATTTAACTTTTTTATCTCTAAATGAAGAAATTGCTTTAAAGCCTGCTTCTTTAATCATGCGGTATGCATCATCAAAATGGTCTGCTATATATTCAGGTGAATGAGCGTCAGAGCCTACCGTTATTATCTCACCGCCTAATTCCTTAAATCTTTTAAGAATTTCATATTGAGGATAAGGCCGGCCTTCACCATATCGGAAACCAGACGTATTAATATCAAGACCTTTTCCTTTATCAACTAGTACTTTTAATATTTCATCAATTATTTCTCTATAATCAGAGTAGCTAATTTTTTTATCTTCATAAGGGGCATATCGGTTTACATAATCAATGTGACCGTAAACATTATAACAATCATGCGCTTTAGCATTTTCCAATACGTTTTCAAAATATTTCGTATATGCCTCTTTTTTAGTCTTTCCTTCAAAAAACTTCGGGTCTGATACGTCAATCTTATCTATTACATGAGTAGAGCCTATAACAAAATCAAAAGGATTATATTCTGTAAACATTCTCGCATCTCTAACTATATGATTTTGAAGCCCCATCTCAACTCCTATTAGAACATCGATTTTTTTCATATACATAACCTTATAGAGATTGACTGCATCTGAGTAATCAGGATAGAATAAATTAAAAGGCATATTTTTGTCAGGGAAATCAATATCCATATGGTCTGTAAACATTATCTCCTTAAGCCCCAAAGATATTGCTTTTTCTATCATATCGGTCATTTCGGCTGTGCTGTCCGATGAAAAATTTGTGTGTACGTGATAATCCGAGTAAAACATAAATAGACCTCCTGAAATCGACAAGCGATAATTATTATTTAGTATACCACACGTTGAAAAATTTTACCAAGGGTAGTATAATTAAAAACAACTAATTCAAAAGATAATAAAACATATTTTGAATTATATTGGGTATCATTTATATAAGTTGCATTAATTATTCTCAAAAGGAGGACTTAGGATGCTGAATAAAAAAACAGTAGAGGATCTCAATGTTAAAGGTAAGAGAGTTCTAGTCAGATGTGATTTTAATGTGCCGGTAAAAGACGGCGTTATTACTGATGAAAACAGAATTACTGCGTCACTTCCCACAATAAAGAAGCTTATGGACAATGGGGCTAAGGTTATACTTTGCTCACATATGGGCAAACCAAAGGGAGAGGTTAAGCCGGAGCTTTCGCTTGCACCTGTAGCTGTTCGCCTTTCTGAAAAGCTTGGTATAAATGTGAAGTTTGCCAAGGATGACAATGTAGTCGGTGAAAATGCCAAAAAGGCTGTAGCTGAAATGAAAGACGGAGAAGTTGTTCTCCTTGAAAATACCCGTTATCGTAAAGAAGAGACAAAAAATGAGGATAATTTCAGCAAGGAACTTGCTTCACTTGCAGACATTTATGTAGATGATGCCTTTGGTTCTTCTCACAGAGCACACTGCTCAACAGTCGGTGTAACAAAATATGTTGGTGAATCGGCTGTCGGTTATCTTATGGAAAAGGAAATAGAATATCTGGGAAATGCTGTAGAAAATCCGGTAAGGCCATTTGCAGCCGTGCTTGGCGGCGCGAAGGTAAGCGACAAAATCAATGTAATAAATAACCTTCTTGAAAAGGTAGATATACTTATTATCGGCGGAGGAATGGCTTATACATTTATCAAAGCACTTGGCGGAAATGTTGGAGAATCGCTGCTGGAAGCAGATAAGGTCGATTACGCCAGAGATATGATAGAAAAGGCGAAAGAAAAGGGTGTAAAATTCCTTTTGCCTATTGATACAGTTGTTGTTAAAGAATTTAAAAATGAGGCAGAGAGCGATATAGTTCCTACCGGTCTTATTCCTGACGGCTGGATGGGCGTAGATATTGGACCTGAAACAGTAAAGGCTTTTTCTGAAGCTTTAAAAAGCGCAAAAACTGTTATCTGGAACGGACCTATGGGCGTTTTTGAATTCCCGAACTTCGCAAAAGGAACTGAAGCGATTGCAAAAGTACTCGCTGACATCGACGGCACTACTATAATTGGCGGAGGAGATTCTGCTGCGGCTGTTAATCAGCTTGGATACGGAGATAAGATGAGCCATATTTCAACAGGCGGCGGAGCTTCACTTGAATTTCTTGAAGGTAAAGAGCTTCCCGGAGTTGCGGCAGTTCAGGATAAATAAAGGAGATTTGCCATGAGAAAAAAGATAGTAGCTGGAAATTGGAAAATGAATAAAACTCCGTCAGAGGCAGTTAAGCTTGCTAATGAGCTTAAGGAACTTGTAAACACAGACAAAGTAGATGTAGTCTTTTGTGTTCCTGCAATAGACATTATTCCGGTTGGGAACGTAATAAAAGATACCAATATCTTACTTGGGGCTGAAAATATGTACTTTGAGGAAAGCGGTGCGTATACAGGAGAAATTTCTCCGGCAATGCTTGTTGACGCGGGCGTAAAATATGTTATTTTAGGCCATTCAGAAAGAAGACAGTATTTTTCCGAAACGGATGAGACAGTAAATAAAAAGGTTAAAAAAGCAATTGAGCATAATTTGATTCCTATTATGTGCTGTGGTGAAACACTTGAGCAGAGAGAAAAGGGTATTACAATAGATTTTGTCAGTACACAGATTAAGTGCGGGCTTTATGGCATATCAAAAGATGATGTATTGAAGGTCATAATTGCTTATGAACCAATTTGGGCTATAGGCACTGGAAAAACCGCAACCAGTACTGAGGCTGAGGAAGTATGCGCTGCCATAAGAAATGTTATTGAACAAATGTATGATAAATATACAGCAGAAAATATAAGAATTCAGTATGGCGGAAGTGTTAATGCTAAAAACGCAGCTGAACTTTTTGCAATGCCTAATATTGATGGAGGCCTTGTAGGAGGAGCATCTCTTAAGGACGAATTTAAGGACATAGTTAATTACTAATCAACTCCGAAGGGAGAAAAATGAGAATGAGCAAAAAACCTACGGTTTTAATGATATTGGATGGTTATGGTATAAATGACAGAAGTGAAGGCAATGCTATTAAACTTGCCAAGACTCCTGTTATGGATTTACTGTATGAAAAATATCCTCATGCTAAAGGGTATGCAAGCGGACTTGATGTCGGGCTTCCAAAAGGACAAATGGGCAACTCTGAAGTAGGACATTTAAATATAGGTGCAGGAAGAATTGTTTATCAGGAGCTTACAAGAATATCTAAGTCTATTGAAGACGGAGATTTCTTTAATAACACGGATTTATTATCAGCAATGAAAAACTGCGAGACTAATAATTCAGCACTCCATATAATGGGTTTGCTTTCAGACGGCGGAGTTCATAGCCACAATGCACATTTGTATGCTCTTGTAAAAATGGCAAAGGAAAATAATATTTCACGAGTGTATATTCATGCTTTCATGGACGGAAGAGATACACCACCGATGTCAGGAAAAGAGTATCTTCAAGCCCTTGAAGAGGAATTAAGAGATATAGGGGCAGGAAAAATAGCTACAGTGTCCGGAAGATACTATGCAATGGACAGAGACAAACGCTGGGACAGAACTCAAAAAGCTTATGAAGCTATACTGGAGGGCAAAGGAAATAAAGCGTCAAGTGCAGAAGAATGTATTGATAATTCCTATTCGGCTGGAGTCACTGATGAATTTGTAATTCCAACAGTTATAGTAGACGAAAGTGGACTGGCTACTGGAAAAATAGAAGAAAATGATTCTGTGATTTTCTTTAATTTCCGCCCTGATAGAGCAAGGCAGATATCAAGAGCCATAGTTGACAGTGAATTTGACGGATTTTCAAGAAGTAAAATTTTAAAAAACTTCTTCTTTGTATGCTTTACTCGTTATGATGATACACTGCCCAATGTCCATATAGCATTTAAACCTCAAAAGCTTGATAATACTTTGGGAGAATATATATCTTCACTGGGACTAAAACAGCTAAGAACTGCTGAAACTGAAAAATATGCCCATGTAACATTTTTCTTTAACGGTGGAGTGGAGGAGCCTAATCCAGGCGAGGACAGAATACTTGTGCCTTCTCCTAAAGTTGCTACTTACGACCTTAAACCCGAAATGAGTGCATATGAAGTTTGTGACGTACTTGTGGAAAATATATTATCAGAGAAATATGACCTGATAATTGTAAACTTTGCAAACAGTGATATGGTTGGTCATACAGGAGTGATTGAAGCTGCCATAAAGGCTGTTGAAGCTGTAGATGAGTGCGTAGGAAGGGCAGTTGACGCCATAGTTGAGTCAGGTGGCCAGATGATTATCTGCGCTGACCATGGCAACAGCGACCAAATGGTTGATTATGAAACCGGTGAACCTATGACAGCGCATACAACAAATCCCGTGCCTCTTATTCTAGTAAACTATACTGATGGTATTGGAATAAAAGACGGAAGATTATGTGACCTTGCTCCAACACTTTTAGATATGATGGATTTACCAAAGCCAAAAGAAATGACTGGCGAATCTTTGCTTGTCAACAATATATAAGGAGGAAAGCAAATGAAAGGATATATTGAAATATTAGATGTTTATGCAAGAGAAATTCTTGACTCAAGAGGAAACCCTACTGTAGAGGTTGATGTTCTTGTAGAAGGTGAATTTCTTGGACGTGCTGCCGTTCCAAGCGGAGCATCAACTGGACAGTTCGAAGCTGTTGAAATGCGTGACGGCGGAGACAGATATGTTGGAAAGGGAGTACAGGATGCAGTTGACAATGTAAATAATATTATTGCTGAGGAAATAATCGGCATGAACGCATTGGACCAGGTATCCATTGATAAGCGACTTCTTGAACTTGATGGAACATATAATAAAGGAAAACTTGGTGCTAATGCAATTCTTGGAGTATCAATGGCCGTAGCAAAAGCCGCAGCTGAGGCTCTTCAGATGCCTTTATATCAGTATCTTGGAGGATTTAACGCAAAGCAGCTTCCTGTTCCAATGATGAATATTATGAATGGCGGAAAGCATGCAGATAATACAGTCGATTTTCAGGAATTTATGATTATGCCGGTAGGAGCCCCTTCATTCAAAGAAGCGCTTCGTATGTGTGCTGAAATATATCATAATCTAAAAGATGTTCTTAAGAGCAAAGGGCTTTCCACAGCTGTTGGAGACGAGGGCGGTTTTGCTCCTGACCTTCCTACACCTGACGCGGTTATAGACCTTATCAAAGAAGCAGTTGAAAAATCGGGTTACGGATGGGGAACAGATATTAAAATCGCTATGGATCCTGCGACAAGCGAGCTTTATGAGGAAGATGGAAAATACCATTTCCCTGGCGAGAGTAAAATGGTTGGCAAAGAAATTGTCAGAACAAGTGAGGAAATGGTTGAGCTTTGGAAGAAGCTTGTCGATAAATATCCTATAGTATCTATAGAAGACGGTCTTGCAGAAGAAGATTGGGCTGGCTGGCAGCTTCTTACAAAAGAAATTGGGGACAGAGTTCAGCTTGTTGGAGACGACCTTTTTGTTACAAATACTGACAGGCTTAAGAAGGGCATAGAGCTTAAGGCAGGAAATGCTATACTTATTAAAGTTAATCAGATTGGTACGCTTACAGAAACATTTAATGCCATTCAGCTTGCAAATAGAAATAACATGACAGCAATTGTCAGCCATCGTTCAGGTGAAACTGAGGATACTACAATTGCAGATATAGTTGTTGCAGTTAATGCAGGCCAGATTAAAACAGGTGCTCCTGCAAGAAGCGACCGTGTTGCTAAATATAATCAGCTTCTCCGTATTGAAGAAGAACTTGATGACGCAGCAGAATATCCTGGTCTTAATGCGTTCTTTAATATTAATAAGTAAAATACTTAATAGCCCCAAAAATGGGGCTATTTTATTTATAGTAGAGAGGAGTAAATGCTATAGCAATATTTCTTCGCAAAACGTAACTTTTGCGAAGAAATATTGCTATAGATTAATGTATTCTATCTTTTAATTAACTATACCTAGTTTTTGTGATATACTTATACTATATAATTGTAATAAGCAGTTTATTTAAGGTGTGATTTATATGGATAAAGATATTTTAAAATCCGCTTCTTTAAAAGCTACAAAAAAACGAATATTAATGCTTACACTTCTAAAACAGGAAAAATCTCCTGTTACAGCTGAATATATTTTTGGAAAGCTTTCAGAGTCACTTGACATTAATCTCTCTACTGTTTATCGTGCTCTAAATGCTATGGCTGATAAAGATATTTTGATAAAGTCTATTCACATGGATGGAAAAACATATTATCAGTTTAATGACCATCAGCACAAACACGAGCTGATATGCTCTGCATGTCATAAATCCATTGATGTCGAAGAATGTCCTTTTGAAGAATTATCAAAGGCTATTTCTGAAAAAACCGGCTTTGTCATTACCGGCCACAGCATGGAATTTACAGGAATTTGTCCTGACTGTATGGCTGAAATTAACAAGAAAGATTGAGTTTGCATAATTCATAGCGTTGTGATATACTTATTAAAATAGTATGATTTGAAAGGATTTGTTGTTATGCTTATATCTACTAAAGGAAGATACGGCGTTATGATAATGGTTTATTTGGCTGAAAACTATAATAAAGGTCATAAGCCTTTAAAAGAAATAGCCTCAAGCCAAGACTTATCAGAAAAATATCTTGAACAGATCATAAATCCACTTACCAAGGCAGGACTTCTTACAAGCTATAGAGGAGCCCAGGGCGGTTATGCCCTCTCCAAGCCTCCTACTGAGATTGCTGTTGGAGATATTCTTAGAATACTTGAAGGTTCTCTTGCTCCGGTTTACTGTGTAGCTGAAAATGGCGAAAAATGTACAAAACTGCATTCTTGTAATTCAGTTGTTGTTTGGAAAAAGATAAAAGATGCTATTGATGATGTGGTTGATAATATGACGTTAAATGACCTTATATCAGATGATAAATCAAATTAAATTTGATATTGATTTACATTTTATTTTATGGTATTATAATGAAGTTGATGAAAATCGGCACTAGTTATTATACTGTGCCGGTGTGGCGGAATTGGCAGACGCACTTGACTCAAAATCAAGCGGATAATCTCCGTGCCGGTTCGAGTCCGGCCACCGGCATCAACCATACAGTCCAGTTTTTTAATTGGACTGTTTTTTATTTCTTTATTAAAAAACTGCATAGCCTAAAAAAGCTATGCAGCCAAAATACTAATTATTTACTTCCCCATGAATTTCTGTTTTGTGGCAACTACCTTTTCTTCTTCAACCTGCTGCATAGGATACCAGCCCTTCTGCGACATTTTTGTATAAATTTGATTTTGCAGGCAAAGTGTATCGTCAAAAGCCTGAGCAAATGTTTTATGCACCTCAGGTGTAGAGGACTCGATAGCTCCATGCATCATTAAGTCGCATGCTCCCTTTGTTGCAGTTAATATATTGTCCATGATTACTTTATCTTCCATCATTCTCTCTCCTCTCTTCTGGTTTACTTTAATAGGCTGTAAAAATTGCTGAAGCATCTCTGATGCTTGTTTGAAAGCTCCTGAACAAAACCTCTGAGTTCGGGATCCTGTATCTGAGAGGCGAAAGCAGCGCATGATGTTTTCATTTGTTCTTCATGACCAAGTGCATCTTCAATATAGAGTAATTCTTTAGGTGACATAATTAATCCTCCTTCATTATACTAAAAGTGTGACTACAAAATTATTATCACCATGTAAATTAATAATATACTCATAAATCAACTTGGAATTTTTAAAGTATCTTTAATAATATTGCTTAGCAGTTTCCCTATATATTCTTGTTATAGCTTGAAGTATATCATTATGGTTAAAATCTTCATGATAAAGAATATTTGTTTCTCTTATCATGCTAAGATTTTCTATTGGAAGAACTGTGATTTTCCCCTTTTTTAATTCATCAAGGCATGAGCTTCTCGCAAGAATAGAGATTCCCATATCCTTTCTCACAAGATCCTTAATGGTTGCTATATTATCTACCTCTAAAACCACGTTAAACTCATCTATTGACATATTGATACTCTCAAGGTGTGACACAAATAAATTTACTGTTCCCGACGATGGAAGCCTTAAGATCATCTTTTCTTTTTTTATATCGTTTAATGTTACCATACTTTTTTTTGCCAACGGACTATTATTTGATACAACACATACCAGATAGTCGGTATCAAGAAGAAGTGCATTAATGCCTGGTTCTTTAATTCTTCCTTCTACAATTGCCAAATCCACTTCAAAATTTGATAGCATATCATAAAGATTATTTATAGTATCAGTCATAATTGTTATGCTTATACCGGCGTTAGAATTACCGTATTTGGCCAAGACCTCACTTATAAGCCCACTTTCAGCTGTATGCGTTATTCCCACTCTTATCCTAGTCATATGCCGCTCTTCATCAGTAAGTTCTCTCTGCATTTTTTCATACAGTGCCTTTATTCGTTTAGCATATTTTATGATAATATCGCCTTCGGGCGTTAGTTTAAGTTCCCCTTTTCCACGCCTGAATATTTTTACTCCTAGTTCATTTTCCAGCTGGCTTATATGGTGGCTTACAGCCGGCTGTGTCAATGAAAGCTCTTCTGCAGCTCTTGTAAAGTTGTTTTTTTCATATACAGTTAAAAGGGTCTCCAGTTTAATATCCAGCATATAATCACAACCATTCTAAAAATTTATTAAAACCAATAAAACTATAATTAGATTTTATGTTAAAACTAGTATATCATAATGTAAAGTACAAGTAAAGAATATAGTTTACACAAATAATAAGGTGGTGAGAATATGCAATGTATTTTAGAAAACTTTAATACCGAAACAATAATACTGATTACACTGTCAATAGTTCTGCTTTCAGGGTTTCTTTTGACAAGGCTTACAAAGCTAATAAGTCTGCCAAATGTAAGCGGATATATTATTGCCGGTATTTTAATAGGTCCTCACTGCCTTCATATTATACCAGAGAGTATAGTTAACAATATGGCGTTTGTCAGCGATATAGCACTTGCCTTTATAGCCTTTGGTGTTGGAAGATTTTTTGATAAGGATACATTAAAACAAACCGGTCGTTCCGTAATTATAATTACATTATTTGAATCACTATTGGCCGGACTTTTAATTTCAGCAGTTATGTATTTTATATTCAAGCTTAATTTAAGTCTCTCACTGCTGCTTGGTGCGATAGCTACTGCCACGGCTCCGGCCAGTACAGTAATGACGATAAATCAATATCATGCCAGAGGTGAATTCGTAACTACTTTGCTTCAAATAGTAGCTCTTGATGACGTTGTATGCCTTCTTGTATTCAGTGCCGCCGCCGCTGTTGTCAATGCTTTGGAATTTGGTTCTGTAACAGTATCCAGTGTTGCAATGCCAATTATATATAATGTAGCTGCAATGGGTGTAGGATTTTTATTTGGTGAGATTTTAAATAAGCTTATAGTCCCAAGCCGTACTAATGACAATAGGCTTATAATTGTTACAGCAATGCTTCTTGGGCTGTCAGGTATTTGTTCTATATTTGATGTGTCTCCGCTGCTCTCTTGCATGATATTCGGTGCTGTATATATGAATAAAACGAGAGATAAAAATTTATATGAACAAATAAACGCTTTTACTCCTCCGATAATGCTGCTGTTTTTTGTGGTCTCAGGAATGACACTTAATATTAAATTGCTTGCAACCTTTGGTGTCATAGGAGTAGTTTACTTTATAGTAAGAATAGGAGCAAAATATATAGGAGCCTATTTAGGCTGTATGGCCGTTAAAACAAGTAAATCAACGCGCACATATTTAGGAGCAGCACTCGTTCCCCAAGCTGGTGTAGCGATAGGATTAGCTTATTTATCACAGCGAATTCTTCCTCCTGATATCGGCAGTCTTTTAATGACGATAATACTGTCATCATCGGTTTTATATGAGCTTATTGGTCCGGCATGCGCAAAGTTTGCCCTGATTAAATCAGGGGTAATAAGCAAAGAAAAATTAGCAGAAAATCATCATTAACTTATTTGTCCCATAATTTAGGCCGATGGAAAATATTTATTATCCATCGGCCTATTTTCATATCAACTGCGTTTCGTTATTTACGGATACGGTATCAATTTTATTAAACACCCTTTTTGAATAAATTGCAATTATAATTCCTGCCACTGAGGCCCCAATAAGAACAATCCATGAGTTTTCACTAAATATGTCAAACAGTGCTCCATACATTGCCTGACCTATTGGATGTGCACTCATCGACACTGCCATCAGAGCGGCCATAACCTTACCTATCAGATTATACGGCGTCTCCCGCTGTACCATTGTAAACATCTGTACACTCAGCAGTGTAGAAAATAACATTGCAAAAAATCCCATTACTGTTATCACTATATATGGTAAAATTGTATTTACATTTGGTATAAGGGATATTCCCATAATTGCCGACGTAAAAGCACAGATAGCAAGTAAATAGTAGGACTTATTTATTTTCAGCTTATTTGCAAGTAATGCTGATATAACCCCTCCCGCTAATCCTCCTAATGCAAGAATTCCCTGTGATATGCCAAGCAGCAAATCACTCATGTTTAATATCTGGACTATAATAACAGGAAATCCGATAACCATAGATGCGCTAAGAACAAGATTAAAAGCAGATATAATTAAAACAATTGAAAACAGTATAGGCTTATCTTTTCTTATATATTTAAAGCTCACTTTTAAGTCTTCTTTTGCTATAGTAAATACCCCTTTTTCAATTAACTGTTTTTTGTGTGGTATTTTTATAAATATTTCCATTACAGCAGAAAAGACAAAACATACTATACTTACAGTAAGTATAGGCTTTATTCCCCAGACGTTATATATCATACCTCCAATTACAGGACCTAAAAGTCCAGACAAAGTATTTACCTGGTTTATAACTGCATTTCCCTCCATAAGCCTATCTGCGTCAACCAAAGCAGGTATAGCAGCCTGAACAGACGGCTGATAAGCTCCCGAAATCCCGTATAAAATCATAAGGAATACTATAAAAAGCGGTACAGTAGGTGCTCTCCCAAGCAGCAAATAAAATATAGTAATTAATGCAGCAGTTGAAAAATCTAAAATTACCATTATATTTCGCTTATTAACTCTGTCAGCCATTATTCCGCCTACCAGTGATAGTATAACCATCGGTATAAATGAACACGCGGTTACTACGCCAAACAGTGTTGAAGAACCTGTTTCTTTTAAAAGATACAAAGGCAGCGCAAACCTTAGTATGGCATTGCCAAACAAAGATATTATCTGACCAATAACAACAAGAGTAAAATCTTTTTTAAATAATTTTGTATTCATATTTGCCTCCTTTTAAAACCGACCGTCGGTTTGTTTTTGTTCTAAAATAAACTGCCCTTACGGCAGTCTATTCCGTCTTTCATGTATTACACTGCAATAGTTTATAAATTCCTCAATTAACTCTTCATCAAGCAATTCCATTCCCATAGAATTCATAAGTTTATTAAATGCAGCACATTTTCTTCTCATTTTTTCAGGTTCAGCAGCATAAACCAATGGGTTAAGCCAAATGTTTGATAAAATTAAAATGGCCTCAGCCACCTCTTCAGGATTTTCAGCCATTATAGAGCCGTCTGCTATCCCCTCTTCAAGTATTGGTTTTATATAATCAGGAGCAACACAATCAAAAATTTCTTTTATTTGGGACGCAAGAAATTTAGAATTTAACAATAAATTGGGAGCTGCTGAAATTACAAACCTTTGAGTGCTGCTGGTTAGTGCAGAACGAAAAATTTCCCTAAGCTTATCCAGCCCATTCAGTGTTTTATCATCTCTGACTTTGGCAAGCAACAATGCATTATTATCACCTACTCTTTCACATACTGCCTCAAATATGTCTTCTTTAGAGGAAAAATGGTGATATATAGCGCCCTTTGATAATTTAGTTTCATTAATAATATCCTGAAGAGACGTATTTTCATACCCTTTCTCCATGAATAATCTAGTCGCGACGTCTAGTATTAATTTTATGGTTTCTTCCGGATATTTGTTTCTTGGCATGTGCACACCTCCAAACAGACCATCGGTCTGTATAAAACATAGCATACTATTCAGTAAAAGTCAATTAATTTTTCATACCCCTGCATGTTGTTTTGGGAACATTGTTTTTTTGCTTAAGCTCCTTAAAGATAAACTGCATCTCAGTATCAATTTTTGCTATAGCGTCAGCATTATTTTTAAGCCTGCTCTTTAGTTCATCGGATACATCATCGTCGGATTTATATTTCATTTCATGCTCCAAGCTTGCCCATAGATTCATGGCTATAGTACGTATTTGTATCTCAGCCATTACATGTTCAGTTTTTTCTGCGAGGAAAATAGGTATTGAAACTATAAGATGAAGACTTCTATAGCCATTTTCTTTAGGACATTCTATGTAATCCTTAGTTCTTATAAGCGTTATGTCATCCTGATTTGTGAGCAATTCAGCAATTCTGTAAATATCGTCCACATAATTGCAAATAACTCTAATACCAGCAACATCAAACAAATTTTCTCTTATTGATTTAACCGATATTTCAAAGCCCTTTCTTTTTAACTTATCAATAATACTCTGGACGGATTTAAGGCGGCTTTCAATTTGATGTATCGGATTATAATCGTATTTAACTTTAAATTCATCATCCAATATTTCTAATTTAGTTCTTATTTCTTTTATAGCAGCACTGTACAGCTGTTGAACCTGTATAAAATCCTTAAAATGTTCCTTTATCTCTGGTTCCTGCATTTTTTCAGTCAAACGTTCCATATTCATTTTGCCACTGCCTTCATGCATATATTTCACTCCTAATTTTAAAGATGCATATAATTTATATTCATTATTTAACTAATTATATAATTTTGTATAGCGTACGTCAATTAGCTAAGCGTTAAGTGTTAATAACACAGTAATTAATTATTAATAAGATGTCTATTTTTTGCTACATTTTAGGACAATAGTTTTAAATTGACCATTTAAATATTTACTGCAGAACTGTATTATAATACAGATAATGAAGTATTTTTAGGGGTGTGACGCAATGGGTAAGGAGAGACTTGCTAGGGCTATGATTGAGCCATTAGTGAATAAGGCTATAAGGGATATTAAAACTGATCCTGAAAGAGGTCTTAGAAATATTATCGACCTTGCATTAAATTTTCCTAGCGGAAGGTTCAGCAAAAATTTGTTTCAGATTACTCAAAAAATGCTCTCAAATGAAAACAGTGCATACTATAACCTTGCCAATAAAATAGCAGCAGAAGTAGATATTGAAAATTTAAAGGAATTTTCAATGAATATAGGCTACAACAGCTGCACAGCCGGAGCAAAAAAGCTGAGAGCAAAGGAAAGCGAGCTTGGATTTCCCATTCCTTGGTCAATAGCAATATATTCAAGCAGAGCTGACAGATGGATAGAATACGTAGATGGCATTATTAGTCAAGGCATTGAAATTGGAATATATACCTATCCAATATTTGGCGGCATGTCATTCAGTGAAGATATGCTGGATATTTATAAAAAATACAGTGATTGTGCCTTTGTTCTTATTGTTAATTCCTCCGAAATTACTGATGAGAGAATTACAAGACTTAAAGGAATAAATAATATTCTCATTTCAATTACCGGTAAAAATGAACAGGAACTAAAAAATGCGGCGGATATACTTCGTATCAATGAAAGGTTTTTTGCAATTCATATGTATTATGGCGCCTCTAATATTGATGTACTGCTGAAAAACGAAACCTTAAAATTTTATGAGGAGTTTACAAATTCATTCGTTTTCTATATTCCGGAAATCGACTGCTGTAATGAAGCCTGTGATGAGATGAAAGTAAAGGTACGTAAAATAAGAGACGATCAGCATTATGCATTCGTACTTATGGATTTAAGGGCTGACCTGCTTCAAATCGACAGTATTATTTCAGGTGGCGCTTACTCCTTTGGCTTTAGAAGTGACGGAACAATAGTTACAGCAAATGGGATTGTTGACGAAGTTAAAATAGATATAAGAGAAAATTCTCTTGTTGACATATTAATAATGCTTAATAAGGCAGGAAAATAAACAAAGCAGTCAGTTGAATGTTTAAAGCATTACTGACTGCTTTTTAATTATCAAGATTTTTAACTATAGCTTTGGCAAAATCCACTACACATGATTTAAGCAATACAACATATTCTTCAGGTTCCATACAGTTTTTGTCTGTCAGCCAGCGTACTATTGAAGTTACAAACGCATCTGTAAAGAATGTAACATAAAATTCTGAATCTTTAATTTCATAGAATACATCATTAATATATTCCCTAACAATTGATTTAAGCACGTCTCTGAAATATTCATAAAATGAATTTTGGCCTTCAATTTGCAGGGCCTTACGATAAAACTCCTTATTAGCATAGAAGTATGTACATACATCACGAATTAAGTCCCATTCGCTGCTATAGATTCTATGACGTATTTCAGTAATAAATTCCGTACTGTAAATCCAATTTATAAGGTCATACTTATCTTTAAAATGATAGTAGAAGCTTTTTCGGTTCATATCGCATTTTTCACATATATCACCAATGCTTATTTTAGAAAAAGGCACAGTTTCCATCAATTCCTTAAGAGCTGATGCAAGAGCCTTTTTTGTTATATTCGAATCAGCCATAAGTTGCATTTCCTCCGAGCCAATTAATCATTTAGTAAATTTCGCATTTATGATAAGTATATCAGAATTTTAATAAAAATCAAATAATTTAGCATCAAAAAAGTCCTGACTATTTTACATAGTCAAGACTTTTAATTAGCATGAACTTTACACATATTTTTTCATATGCTTAAGTGCACTCTTCTCAAGCCTGCTTACCTGTGCCTGAGAAATACCTACTTCATCAGATACCTCCATTTGTGTTTTGCCTTCAAAAAAACGCAGCATCAAAATTTTCTTTTCCCTGTCAGCCAGCTTATCCATCGCTTCATTTAGCGATATATTATCAAGCCAAAGACTATCGTTTTCTTTATCATCACTCATCTGGTCCATCACATATAATGTATCTCCGTCATTATGATATACCGGTTCAAATAAAGAAACTGGTTCCTGAATAGCTTCTAAAGCCTCAGCAACCTCTTCAGGAGTAATGTCAAGCTCCTTTGCAATTTCTTCTACAGTAGGCTCTTTTGAATTTTTGGATGTAAGCCTTTCCTTTACCTGAAGTGCTTTATACGCGGTGTCTCTTAAAGACCTGCTGACACGTATGAAATTGTTATCCCTTAAATATCTTCTTATTTCCCCTATAATCATTGGCACAAGATAAGTAGAAGGAAGTACATTAAGCGTTGTATCGAAGTTGTCAATACCCTTAATTAGGCCAATACAGCCAACCTGGAATAAATCATCTATAGACTCGTTTTTGTAGTCAAATCGCTTAATAATACTAAGAACTAATCTGAGATTTCCGTTAATCAATTTTTGTCTTGCTTGCATATCTCCTGCTTTAGCTTTTTTAAAAAGCTCCGCCGCTTCCTCTCGGCTTAAGACATCAAGCTTTGTTGTATTTACGCCGGTTATTTCAACCTTTCCGCTGTATCCCAAAATTGTTCACTCCTGTCAAACGTATTTTTTATACATCAAACAGCAGTCAGACAGATTCTAAAAACATAATAAAATACCTCCCGAAGCTGATAGTCTAATTTTGCCCCAGGAGGTATTTTTTATACTAAATATTATGTTCTATATTATTCCAAATTATCTTTCGTAAGGTGTAATAACCCATTTAACGCAATTGTCTATTTTGTTTTCAAAAACTTCATATCCCCGCATAACGTCATTTAATGGAGCCTTGTGGGTAATAAGGCAGCTTGTATCAATTTGCTTTGTCTGAATAAGCTTCATTATCTCCTCTGCATAATTTGAGTTTCCATCAACGCCGCCTGTCTTAAATGTAAGATTTTTGCCATACATAAGCTGAAGAGGAATTTCCTGCGGTTCAGCATAAAGAGCTACCACTACAACAATAGCATTTGGTCTTGCAGCCTGCCATGCCAGCTGGAATGTTGATTTAAGTCCAGCAACCTCAAATACCCTGTCGGCACCTCTTCCGTTTGTTTCTTTCATAATTGCTTCAAGAGGGTCTTCTTTAGATGAATTTATTATAATATCCGCAAGACCATTTTCTTTAGCTAAATTAAGCCTGTAGTCGTTTACGTCAATAAGTATTACCTTTGACGGGCTGTACAGCTTAACACTCATAAGAGTACAGAGGCCAGTAGGTCCCGCTCCAATAACAACTACCGTGTCAGCTGGTTTAAGCTCTCCTATAGATGCCGCCCAATATCCGGTGGCAAGAATATCACCGTTAAAAACAGCATCTTCGTCTTTTACATCGTCCGGAATAAGCGTCATTCCCATATCCGCAATAGGTACGCGTACATATTCTGCCTGGCAGCCGTCAATGCGGCATCCAAGCTCCCAGCCGCCCTCTACACAGTTATTTACAAACCCGTTACGGCAGAAAAAGCATGTTCCACAGAATGTCTCAACACTTACAGAAACTCTGTCTCCTTTTTTGAACTTTTTTACGGCACTGCCGACCTCAACGACTTCTCCAACAAATTCATGTCCAAGAATAGTATCTTCTTTTGCTCTTGGAACAGTACCATGTTTGATATGTAAATCGCTTGAACAAATTGAAGAAAGGGTTACTCTGACTATTGCATCCCTTTCATCTTTTATAACAGGCATAGGTCTGTCTTCTAAAGCAACCTCGCCATGACCTTTGTAAACTACAGCTTTCATTGTATCTGCCATTTTTATCTTCCTTTCTTAGAAATCTTCTGCAATTGCTTTAGCATTCTTAATTGTATCGCAAATAATCGTCTCGAAGTCCATACCCCAAATGTCAATTCCTTCTGCGCATACACATTCAAATTTTTCTATTCCAAAGAATTCACACATAGCCTCAATATATTTAGCACCCATTTCAAGATTCGAATTTGTATATGTGCCTCCTCTTGTAGTTATATAAACAAGTTTATCCGCATTACAGGTTCCATAACATCCATTTTCATTGCAGCCGAATGTTATTCCCTCAACACAAAGGTTCTCAATATAAACCTTAAGAAGCGCTGGGAAGCTTAAATCCCAAAAAGGAGCGGCAATTATAATTTTGTCTGCTTCTTTAAACTGCCATGCGTAACGAAATCTTGGATGATCAAATTTTTTATCAGCAAGGAGTCTTTCCCTTTGTTCAAAAAAACTGTCCTTAAAATATTCGAGCGGCTCATCCATAAGACAAAGCTCTTCTACTTCGTATTTATTCTTATCAAGTGAATTGATAAACTCATTTGCTATTTTCAAGGATCTTGAATTCTCACGCCTAATACAGCAGTTCACAAACAGAACTTTTTTCATCTGATAACCTCCTTATTTCTTTACACTTACATCCAGTACGCCGTAGCTGCCATTTTTAATTATTTCATCAACCTCCGATTTCAGTGGGATTGAGTCGGCAGCGCCATTTCTTCCGACACAAATAGCGCTTGCGGTTGTTGCAAGTCTTAAACTGTCATCTATTGTATACCCGTTTAATACCCCATAAAGAAAATAACCTGTAAAAGTATCGCCAGCAGCAGTTGTGTCAGCCACATCTACTTTATAACAGCCTATTGAGTGCAGTTCTCCGTCTGAGTAACAGCATGCTCCGTTAGAGCCTAAAGTAAGTAATATTTTACATTCAGGATATTTTTCTCTTAAAACATCTATTATGTCTTCATCGCGGTCACATCCTGCAATTTGCTTTCCTTCAACCTCATTAACAATAAGCCATGAAAGTTTATTAATTGGGTATGACAGCACCTTATCATTCATTGGGGCTGCGTTTAAAGCTACCTGAAGGCCTTTTTCGTATGCCCTCTCAATTATATAATCAACGCAATTTGTCTCGTTCTGCAGAAGTACAATTCCTTCAGAACCAAAGCTATTGAGAACGTCGTCTATAAACTCCTTTGTAAGACATTGATTAGTTCCGCCGTAAAGAAGGATACAGTTTTGCCCGTTTTCATCAACTTGAATTATTGCATGTCCGCTTGTCTCATTATGGTTTTTTATCATTTCAACGTTTACTCCGTTATCCTTCATTGCTTTTTTAAGCATTTCCCCATCGTGTCCAAGGAACGCCGCATGATAAACCTCATTTCCTGCTTTGGCAGCCGCTATTGACTGATTAAGACCTTTTCCACCGCAATGGACATTTAGTGAAAGTGAAGACTTTGTCTCCCCCGGAAGAAGAAATTTATCGACCTTATATACATAATCAATATTAAGAGAACCTAAATTTAATATTTTCATTTTATTATCCCTCCCCTTAATTACTAACCGTTTCTTCTGATTTTTTTATAATTCTTTCTCTGAATGTCATACCCGCTATAACAAAAAATATTCCGATAACCTTAGTAATACTGAAGTCCTCCTGAAAAAATATGCAGTCAAGTACAATAGACGTAGCAAGCTGTCCTATAAGCACCACGACAGTTGATACCATTACTGTAGATTTCTTCGTTCCTGTTACCAGGAAAATAAGGGCTACAAGTCCGGCTATACTTCCAAGATACAAATAAAAAGGCACAGTTTTTATGTATTCGACAGTCAGTTCGTTAACATGTCCGGTGCACATCAATATTATTAATGATATTATCGTTGCCTCAAAATAATTAATTAATGTACCATTTGTATTTCCAAGATATTCAGATGCCTTAACATTTACCATTTTATTAAAAACATTTAAAATTCCCAACGCCACAGCTACAACAACATAAGCAATCATATTTTGTCCCCCTCAGCCATTTATAACAAGCATTATTCCTATAATTACAAGAATATAGGCAGGTATCTGCTCTTTTTTGAACTTAATTTTCTTGACGCCAAAAAAACCGTAATGGTCAAAAATAGCTGAGCAAACCATTTGTCCTGTAACTGAAAGAGATAATACTGCGGTTGCCCCGATAGTTCTTGTACACCAGCTGCTGGCGGCTACAATTGTAACTCCAAGCAATCCGACTGTGTATACATACGGAGGGACGCCCTTAAAAGTTATTTTTTTATGCTGTACGACAGGTATATAAATAAACAATATAACTGCAGCAATAATATGTACAAAAAATGTCACAACAAACAAGGAATGATATATTCCAAGCTGTCCATTAAATGATACCATTATACTGTTAAAAATACCCGATAAAAACAAATACAATATACCCATTATCTATACTCCCAATAATTAAATTTTTGCTTCTATTATTATCGGCTTTTTAACAATGTTTGTCAATTAATCTTCTTGATATCAAACCACATTTGTTGTATCCTGATGTTAACAATAGTTTACAGGAGGGATTAATATGAATGAACTTCAAGCGCATATAAGATTAAGTGATGATTTGAATGTTAAATATGCCATCATGCCCGGCGATCCGGCAAGGGTTGATAGAATAGCTTTATATCTGGACGATGTTATTGAGCTTGGCTTTAACCGCGAATACAAATGCCTTACAGGATTCTATAAAGGTGTCAAAGTACTTGCTATATCCACTGGCATGGGTGGAGCTTCAACTGCGATTGCGGTTGAAGAGCTTAAAAATATCGGTATTAAAGCTATGATACGAATAGGAAGCTGCGGCGCTGTACAGCCGTTTGTTAAGGTAGGCGACTTAGTACTTGTAAACGCATCAGTCCGCGACGACGGGACATCACAGACCTATGTAGATCTTAAATATCCTGCAGTTCCAGATACATTCCTTTTTAATTACTGCATAGAGGCAGCCATTGAAAATAACTTTCCCTATCATATAGGGCTTGCCAGAAGCCACGACAGTTTTTATATTGACAACGAAGACGAAATAAATGATTTCTGGTCAAAACGAGGTGTTCTTGGCAGCGACATGGAGACGTCAACACTATATACCGTTGGCAGGCTGAGAGGCATAAAAACGGCCTCAATACTTAATAATGTTGTTGCCTGCGGAGAAGATACAGCAGACAGTATAGGAAGCTATGCCGATGGTGAAAATCTATCTATGACAGGTGAAAAGAATGAAATAATTGTTGCCCTTGAAGCCTTTGTAAAGCTTGATAAACCCGGCAAGTAATATAAGGGAAGTGTGTCCGTCACACTTCCCCCTTTTTTAATACCTGCCTATTAGCTCTAATACTTTATTTACAAATTCTTCCCTGTTAACATCTGTCATAACATATGTATTTTGGAATGGGAATTTAACGTCCGTATACAAATCGCATACAGTTTTTCCTCTTGTTATTCTTCCCTTTGTCTCAACACATACACCGGCTTTTTTACCTGAAAAAAGTTCAGGATAAGCTAGATACATCACCGCACACGGGTCATGCATACAGTTTCCCTCTTGGCCATGGTCAAGATAAAACTTCATTGTATTTTTCAATATACTATAGCAGAACTTTGCCTGTTTCGAATTCATCTTGCCTATTTCCTCTACTTCGTTTGGCAGAAGGACAGCCTTTTCAGTTACATCAAGTCCAAACATATATATCGGCGTTCCGCATTTGAAAAGCATTTCAGCGGCTTCAGGGTCAACATATATATTGAATTCAGCGGCGGGAGTAATATTTCCATACGCGGCGGCTCCTCCCATAATAACAATTTTCTTGAGAAGTGATGGAAGCTCTTTGTACTTTGCAAGCGCTATTGCAATGTTAGTCATAGGCCCAACAGCAACTAGAACCAGCTCACCATTATACTTTTTAGCCTCTCGGTACAAAGCATCCCATGCTTTTTCCTTTTCTGGAATTATATCAGGCATTTCTACTGACGATGCAAGGCCTCCCATGCCATCTTCTCCATGGACATACTTTCCTGTAACAAGCTCACGCATTAAAGGTGTGTCAGCGCCCTTATATACAGGAATTTTCTTTTCTATAACTCCAACCGTCTTCTGCGCGTTAACGAAAGTTTTATCACACTCAACATTTCCGCAAACCGCTCCAATTCCCACTATATCTATCTCTGGCATATTCGCTGCAAGGAGAAGAGCTATAATATCATCTGCTCCCGGATCACAGTCAATAAAAACAGGTATCATTATTTAGCCACCTCCCCGTAGCTTGCACAGGCGTTTATCAGGATCTTAGCAAACGCGTCTCTGTCAAGATTCCACAATACATGGACGTTTGGTTCTTTTTCATATCTATTTTTTATATCTCCGATAGTTGCACCGGGGCAGTAATCCCCTTCTGTTTCTACCTCCACATACATATCTTTCACTTCAAATATCTCCGGGTTAGTTATAGCGGCTACTGCAACTGCATCATGTACTGCTGCTCCCCGATATCCTTTTGACTTATGATATTGGAAAAAGAAATCAAACCACTCAGCCACAGTTTTTGCAACAGGATTGCCTAAGTTTCTCATTATTTCAAATTCTTCTGGATAAATCTGCGCCTTTTCCGTTACGTCTAGACCTGCCATTGTTATAGGTACTCCGCCTCTAAATACTATGTCAGCAGCTTCAGGGTCAACCTGAATATTAAACTCGGCTGCAGGAGCCCAGTTTCCGTGATGTATTCCGCCGCCCATTATGTATATATGTTCGATTTTGCTCTTAAGCTCCGGATGAGCCAAAAAAAGAGAAGCAATATTTGTTAATGGACCTGTTGGGACCAAAGTTATTGGTTCGTCGCTTTCTTCAATTATTTTAGCCATAAGGGTAACAGCGTCCATATCAGACACTTCAAATGCCGGTTCAGGAAGCTTAGGCCCGTCAAGGCCAGACTGTCCATGAACATTTGGGGCAACCATCGGCTCCTTTAAAAGAGGCTTTATCCTGCCTTTAGCTACCGGAACATTAAGTCCGATAAGAGTACAGATACGAAGTGTATTATAAGTTGTTTTCTCCATTGTCTGGTTACCGCAGACAGATGTAACCGCCTTAATATCAAGCATGGGGCTGGCGTTAGCCAGCACCCATGCTATTGCGTCATCATGTCCAGGGTCGCCGTCAAGAATAACTGGTATTCTTTTCATTTTAGCACCCTCCAAACTGAATTCTCATGATTTTTTCTTTGCTTTTTTGAGCTGAGTAACAGCATATATTGCCAATCCTATAATTGTTACCGCGTAAGGAATTGCAGCGACAAGATACGATGAAAATCCTGGAAGCCCTTCCATCTTATTTCCAAGAGCACTTGCAAATCCAAACAACAGTGAAGCAAACATTGCTCCAACAGGCTCTCCCTGTCCCATTGCCTGTGCTGCAAGAGCTATAAATCCTCGTCCAGCGACAATACCTGTATTCCAGCTTTGTGAATAGTACATTGACATATATGCTCCGCCTATTCCCGCAAGGGCACCGGAAAGCATAATAGCTATATACTGTGTTCTAAGTACGCTTACACCAACCGAGTCGGCGGCGTTTGAATTTTCTCCTACAGCGCGGATACGAAGTCCAAGCGCCGTTTTATAAAGCATAATCCATACAACAATAACAAGAATAAATGAAATATAAGTCAGTATTGAATGTCCTGACAAAATATTTCCAAGCACCGGAATATCCTTTATAAGAGGAATATTAATTTTAGGTGTGAGCATTTGAGGAGTTGTGAGATTTGCTGTATTTCCTCTAAGTCCTGTGAAAAGATAAAGAAGGAATATAGTACCGCCGGAACCGGCAATATTAATTGCTGTACCAGCTAATATAATATTTGTTTTAAGCTTAAGCGCAAATACACCTATAAGAAGACCTATAAGCATGCCGACAACTATGGCGGCAATCACTCCTATAAACCAATTATTTGTCCAGTAAGCGAACAAAACTCCAAATAATGAGGAGAACATCATAGTACCCTCAAGACCGATATTAGTAACGCCGGCCTTTTCAGCAATTACAGATGCAAGGGCAGCAAACAGGATAGGAGATGTTATACGAATAATTGCGTAGCCGAAGCTGGCAGTAAATATCATGTTCATTAACTGCTCAAACATTATGCGTTCTCTCCTTTCATTTCAGCTTTCCTTATTATTTCATCCTTAGCATCCTTAACAACCAGTTTCTGACGATACCTTGAAAGGAACTGTTCCGCTGCGAAGAAGAGGAATATAACTGCCTGTATAATATCTATCATCTCGGCAGGAACACCAGCATAAATAGCCATAAGCTCACAGCCTCTGTTAAGATATGCAATAAACAATGCGGCAAAAGGCACCATAATTGGATTGTTTTTTGCCAGTATCGCTACTGTAACGCCTGTCCAGCCATAGCCTGGAAGGTCAAGCCAACGGAATGTAATATCACGTCCAAGAACCTCTATAGCACCTCCGGCTCCGGCAAGAAATCCTCCTATAATCTGAGAAACTATAATTATACTTCCAACCTTAATTCCTGAGTATTTAGAAAATGATTCATTTATACCAATCATTCTTATTGCATATCCCCATCTTGTACGGTACATAAAGATCGCTACTATAACAGCAGCTATAAGAGCAATAAAAAATCCATAAGTAAGCTCTGTCCCTTGAACAACGGTGCCTACTTTAGAAGTAAGCTCAAACGGGAATGTCTGAGTAGCTCCCTTCGACCTGTCTGCAAACACGTTATTAAGAAAATGCAGTACAATATAAAGAATAACATAGTTAAGCATAAGTGATGTTACCATCTCGCTGGCCTTTAGCTTAACCTTAACCAAAGCAGGTATAAGCATTACAAGGCCGCCGGCTACAGCTGCTGTAAGTATAGCTACAAATGAATGAACCCCTGCTGCCATAGGTACATAAATGCCTATAAGGGAGCCTACAAAGCCGCCGAGCATTGTAACACCTTCAGCCCCAAGGTTAAACTGATTTGCCGAGAACATAACACAAACAGCAAGGCCAGTAAAAATAATAGGAGTTGTACGTCCAAGTATAGTTAATATAGACTTAGTATTTAGAGCTCCATTGCTTATTATTGGCTTAACAAGCAGGCACTCAAGCGCTTTTCCTGGGTCGTCAGCGCATATAAAAATAAATATAAAAGCAACCGCAATGGCAATTAATATGGCAACAAGTCCACGAATGAACTCAAATGCCATCATATGCTTATTCTCCATGCTGAACCCTCCTTACTTCTTCATCAGACTGCTGTTTAAGTCCGAGCATATATTCACCCATTATTGTGTCATCCAAAACAGAAGTATCATCAAAGTATGCGGCTATTTTACCGTTAACCATTACAATAAGACTGTCCGACAACTCCATAACTTCGTTAAGGTCTGCTGATACAAGTAATACCGCTGCCCCCTCACGGCTGAGTTCAACAAGTTTTTTACGTATAAATTCTGTCGCACCAACGTCAATTCCTCGTGTAGGCTGGTCAGCTATTATAAGTCCCGGCTCGCTTGAAAATTCACGTGCAACTACAACCTTCTGGATATTACCACCCGAAAGCATCCCAACCTGCTGTTTTCTTGATTTACATAATACGGTATAATCTTCAATAAGCTTATCGCTGTCCTCATGCATATTTTTAATGTTAAACAATGGTCCATTGTTATATCTTTTTTTCGAACATCTGTCGCTGATGAGGTTTTCCTCAATTGTGCCCGCTCCAGCAATTCCAAATGTCATACGGTCTTCCGGTATAAGTGAAACACCCATATCACGTATTTTTCTCTGAGATACTCCAATGATATTCTCTCCATTTACAGTTGCTGTGCCTGAATCAGGAACATTGAGGTTAAAAAGCATGTCAACAAGCTCTCTCTGTCCATTTCCTTCAACTCCGGCAACACCAAGTATCTCTCCTTTGCGAACATCAAAAGAAAGCTTGTCCAGCATTTTTTTATTCCACTCGTTTGTATATTCCAAATCACGTACTTTTAATACCACATCTGTAGGCTGCGCTTTATCCTTTTCAACTGTAAGAACTACATCACGTCCTACCATAAGCTTGGAAATCTCCTGCTTAGAAATATCGGCAGTATTATATACTCCCATAGATTTTCCGCCACGCATAATTGTAAGTCTGTCTGTTATCTGTTTTATCTCATTAAGCTTATGGGAAATAAAAATTACAGTATGTCCCTGATCCTTAAGATTAATCAGTTCTTTAAATAATTCTGCAGTTTCCTGAGTTGTCAGAACCGCTGTAGGCTCGTCCAAAATAAGTATCTTAGCACCTCTGACAAGTGCCTTAAGTATTTCAACCTTCTGTTTCATACCTACTGGTATATCCCTAACCTTAGCATTAGGGTCTACATAAAGATTATACTTTTTAGCATACTCCTCAGTAATCTGAACAGCCTTTTTAGAGTCAATAAAGCCTTTGCTTTTTGGCTCCATGCCCAAAACCATATTTTCAGCAACAGTAAGGCTTGGAACAAGCATAAAGTGCTGGTGTACCATTCCAATTCCTTTGGAGATGGCCACTGTAGGTGAAGATAAATTTACTTTTTCTCCATTAACAAAAATTTCTCCATCTGTTGGCTGTTCAAGGCCGAAAAGCATTTTCATAAGTGTAGATTTACCTGCTCCGTTTTCGCCCATTAAAGCATGTATTTCCCCTTTTTTTACATCGAAATCGACCCCTTGATTGGCAGCAATTCCGTTTGGATAAACTTTTGTTATCCCTTTCATTTGAACTACGTATTCGATGTCCGCCATAGACAAAGACCTCCTACCTCCCATAGTTTTTAACTGTTCGCCATAATGAATAAAAACAAACCAATTTAAAAAATAAGTTTGTTTTTATTATAAAAGCAAGATACATACTTCACCAAAATCCAAATGCTTAAAAGATTAAATGAGTATACATCCAACAGTAAGTTTTTATATTGAAAGCCCATTCTTATTGACTGTACCTTCAAATAATCCCTCAGATAATGAAAAATTATTTCAAAGCACAGATGCTTGCGGATGTAACCTTTCGACATAATGTTACGGTTTTTTTCGCCATAAAGCGTAAAATTATAATAGAATATTTTTTTATTTAAGGCTTTAATAAATTAAGGGGAGCTTTTGCTCCCCTTATTGTGTTTTATTATAAAATCAATTAGGGTTTAACTGATTCTCTTAACTGTTCAACAGCACCTGACTCATCACCGATAGCTGAAGGAACTGTAACTGCGCCTGAAGATACTTCTTCGATTGCTTTATTAACTGCATCCTGTACAGCCTGAGGAGTTGTTGTAAAGTTCTTATCTGTAACGATACCAACGCCGCCTTCATTAATACCAAGAGTTACATGCTGACCCCAGTATTCATTTCCAGCGTCAAGTTCATCAAATACCCATACAAGTGACTGACCAACATTTTTAAGGCCTGAAGTTAAAGTAATAGCAGCAAGCTCTGTTGATAATGTCTGTTCCTGGTCAGAGTCAACACCGATGAAGTAAGCTTTTCCAGTTTCCTGAGCAGCCTCTGCAGCACCATTTCCTGAGTTGCCTGCAACACCCCAAACGATATCGCACTTATTGTCATTAATCATTGATTCAGCAAGTTCTTTTCCTTTTGCAGGGTCAATGTAGTTTCCTACATATCTTGTGTCAACCTTTACATCAGGGTTAACAGACTGAGCTCCTAAAATGTATCCATATAAGAAGTCATTGATAACAGGGCTGTCAACTCCGCCAACGAAACCGATAACATTGTCTTCGTTAATATTAGCGAATGATGTATCTGTTGTTAATGATCCTGCGAATACACCAACAAGGTAACCCAAATCGTTCTGCTTGTAGCTTAAGTTTACAACGTTATCCATCTGATAAGTTGTATCATCATAGATGATATATTTCTGGTCAGGATACATTTCAGCTACATTTTTAAGATAATCGGGCATCTGATATGTACCGCAAATGATAACATCATATTCACCTGATGCGGAAACCTCTTCAAGGTAGCTCTGCCATTTAGCCTGGTCCTCTGTCGAACCGCCCATTTCAATTGTAGTATGTGTGATACGTCCTGCGTCCTGAAGTTCCTGTAATCCGGACTCAGCTGAGTCAAAGAATGACTTATCACCAAGGTTACCATTTACAAGGTTACATACGTTATAGACTTTTCCTTCTGTGCCTTCGCCTTCGCCTTCTGTTTCAGTTTTGTTTGTCTCTGCAGGTTCTTTTGATGATGAGCAGCCTGCTGCCATTGCGACAACCATAACAGATGCGAGAGCTAATGAAATAAATTTCTTCATGTCTCTTCTCCCTTTCTCTTCTAGTGTTAACTAAATTTTTGACAGTCGAGCGACAGTAAATCTATCCTTCGACTATGAATATATTTTATAGTAAATGAGATAAATTGTCAATGTTTTTAGCTATATATTACAGCCCTCCCGTCATTTGTATATTTTATTTGTACAAAAAAAAGAGCAATTAAAACTTTATAACAAAAACATTGCATATAAAGTAGTTGTTCTGACTATTGTATTATGCAATATAGATATAGGACCGTTTTATTTTCGTTATTTTTAACATAACACACTATCCAAATTAATGGAATTTTAATTTATTGAATTTATGTTAAACAATGCGTTTAAAACAAGCCAATTTTGTGGAAAATATCTCATCAGGTTCCAATAGCTCACTCCTTTAAAGCCATACTCAAATGCTGTAAGAAGTTTTGTCTGTATACTTCTGGCATCCTCGAACCAAACTTCATTCATTTGACCGTTGTCATACATAAATGTCGGAGACTGAGCAGTCTCGTCAAATTTTATCTCTGATCCAAATTCAGCGGCTAAATCAACGGCTTCATAATTAGATATTGATGTAGCCTTTGACTCACCTTGAACAAACGGCAGTGTCCAAACATACCCGTAGTTTGGTATCCCCATAAATATTTTCTGAGGGTCTATTTCAGTTATGGCATAATCAAGCACTCTTCTGACACTGTTTATCGGAGCCACGGCCATAGGCGGCCCATAGGTATATCCCCACTCATAGGTCATAACCAGCACATAATTGCTTGCCTCTCCTAATAGCCTGTAATTGTGCCCTTCATAAAGAAGTCCGGGCTGGTCAGCAGAAATTTTTGGCGCAAGCGCCGTAAACAGGATCATCCCCTCAGCATTCAATTCGTCGGCTAATCTTCCAATAAAATCTGCAAACACCTCAGAATATTGAGGCGGAATGAATTCAAAGTCTATATCGACTCCATAATAGCCCTTCTGCTTTAGGAGCGGAATTATATTTTCTATAAATCTGGTCTGCGCTTCATAACTTTCTAAAAACGCCGACACGTTCTCACTGCTGAAGGTACCGCTCTCTGTAAGGGAAGTCAGTACCAAAATTGCCTTAACTCCATATTCAGCGGCATATCTTAAGAGTCTTTCATCGTCCGCATATATCAGTCCCCCGTCGGGACTAAGTCCATATGAAAATATACTGATATATGTCAGATACGGAAGACAGCTGGCTAGTATGTCATCATTAATGTAGGTATAAGCATAGCCGTTGACATCAAGGTTTCCTATCTTCTCCTGTTCATATTCAAGGACGATTGTCTGTCCAGGATATATGTATAATCCACTGTTAAGTACAGGATTATTTCTCCTTAAGGTTTTTACCGGAACACCTGTTTTTTCCGATATGGAATTCAGAGTATCACCTGTTGTAACCGTGTATATAGTCTTAGGATACAGTATTACCAATGTCTGCCCAATAACTAAGTTATTTGGATTTTGGAGCTGGTTGTTCACAACTATGCTGTCAGCGCTGACACCATAATATTCCGCGATAGAATATATCGTTTCACCTGTTTTTACAACATGAATAAGCATACTATCCTCCTAAATTATGTAAATTTATTCATTTCTTTTTTTAGTCTTGATATTATCTTCTTTTCAAGACGAGATATGTAGGATTGTGAAATTCCGAGCATATCCGCCACTTCTTTTTGGGTTTTTTCATTTCCGCCGCCGTTGATGCCAAATCTTAGATTAATAATTTTTTGCTCCCGGTCTGAAAGCTTTGTCAAAGCCTTTTTAAGCAAAGTTTTATCAACCTCATCTTCTATATCTTTATATATTACATCAGCATCAGTACCAAGAATGTCTGATAAAAGCAGCTCATTTCCTTCCCAGTCAACATTAAGAGGCTCATCTATTGAAACCTCTGTCCTAGTTTTGTTATTTCTTCTTAAATACATAAGGATTTCATTTTCAATACATCTTGAGGCATATGTAGCAAGCTTTATTTTTTTCTCGGGTTTAAAAGTATTAATGGCCTTAATAAGCCCAATTGTTCCTATTGATATTAAATCCTCTATATTTACTCCTGTATTTTCGAATTTTCTTGCTATGTACACAACAAGCCTAAGATTTCGTTCTATAAGCACTGATTTTGCCTGTATATCATTTTCACCGCCTAGTTCATTAAGCACCACAGCCTCCTCACTCTGCGTAAGCGGAGGCGGGAAGGTGTCGCTCCCTCCAATATAAAAGACAGTATTCTGCTCATAATTTATCTTAAACCTATGGACAAAATAATCCTTAATGCGGAAAATAATGAACTTAAAATTTATCATAAACACACTCCCCTTATAATATAATTTCATAATTTACAATGGCGTTGAATTGGCCAGAAGCGTCAAGCCTTCCTTCATATATTCCTATGACTATATTTTGTCTTTCTTCTCTATGTACTTTAGTTTTTATATAGGCACTGTCAGCCTTTATTCCCAATAGCATTCCATTTGGGTTTCCAAGGCTCTTAAAAGGTATTAGTCTTATTCTCGTTTTTAGCTCTGTTTCAGAAAGTATATTAAACATAGCAACGCCATCGCCGCTTAGGTCATATGGAATAATATTACTTACTGCATCATAATCGGCTATAATTATTTCATTGCCGCCAATGTTGTCCTTTAACGAATTGCCGGTATCAGCCAGAGCTCTCAAGGATGCCTCTTTTCCGTTAAGCTTTACAGCTATTTCAAAATATTCCTTAGGGTCGGCTGCACTTTTACGAATGTATTTTTCGCCAAATTTAATTATTATGTATACAGCCAATGATGATAGTATAAGCAGCTTATACGAAAAGTTATCCATTATATAAGCGGCAGCATCCTTGGTATAAAACATTCTCAGACAAACAAAAGCAAATATCATACCTGCGGCAGCAAAAGACACAGCAGTTGAAGTAACCACCATTTTTATCAGACTGATCAGATTTCGTGGACTATACGCTATTATTAGTGACAGTGACATTGAGAATATAATTACAAGAAATTGTACAAAACCATTTACATATGGTCTGTAAAGAGTAATTATATACATCAGTGCTCCTGCCGCGGCTCCGAGTATAATTCTAATAATTTTAATCCGTTCCTTTAGAAGCATGCCCGCAGCCCAGATAATAGTCATATCCATAAGCATATTTACAGCAAATAAAACATCAACATAAACAATCAAAAAAATTCCCCCATAAGATATATTTGATAATAAATCTTTCGGAGGAATTTTTTTGTCATATTATAATATTTTATATTCGCATTTATTTACATAAAAGCTCTTCTTTAAAACGACCATTTTCATATATCACTATTCCATCAGCCGTTACCTTCCCACATACTGTCATGTCATTAATCATATCCCAATGTATTGCGGATTCATTCTTGCTTCCTGCTTCAGGGAAACCAGCGCCAAGCGCCATGTGCATTGTTCCGCCTATTTTTTCGTCAAAAAGTATATTATGGCTGAACCTTTTTATACCGTAGTTCGTTCCAAAAGCCACCTCTCCAATATACCGGGAGCCCTTATCCGTATCAATATAAGTCAAAAGCTTTGCATTCATATTTTCATCATCGCATTTTGCCGATACAATTTTGCCGTTCTCAAAATCCAGACGGACATTTTTAAATTCATTGCCATTCATCAGTGCTGGATAGCTGAATGTAATATATCCGTTTATAGAATGCTCTACAGGTGATGTAAATATCTCTCCATCTGGAAAGTTTTCATTTCCGCAGCAATTAATCCACTTCCTGCCTTTAACAGAAAGCTTCAAATGTGTGTCATTTGATTCAATCTCAAGTTCTGAAACATTATTTAGGTAGTCAGCCCATTTTTGCTGATATGCAGACATTTTTTTCCATTCAGACACAGGATCATCCTTATCAAGAAATCCAGCCCTATAGACAAATTCCTCGTATTCATCAAGGCTCATGCCTGCATATTGCGCATCGCCGTTTGATGGAAACTGTGTTCCGCACCAGCGAAGTTCACCGGAGGCAGAACGGTCGTTGTATATTTTTCTGTTCTCTGCATTAGCAAGTCTGCGTTTTTTGAGAAGTTCACCGTCTACAGATGAAAGCGTACTGATATTGTCTGTACCCCATGCGCTTATCCAGACATCAGCCTTAGCACATTCTCCAAAACGGTAGTTAGGCTGCTCTATTTGCTCACGGGTTCCGTTTTTAAATAAAAACTCATCTATGTCGTTAATATCAACAAACCATCTTACATTCCCTCCTGCCAGTATAGCCTGCTTTGCTACTTCTTTTATAAAAGGCAATGAGCTTTCCTCTCCTGAAATACACACATTGTCTCCTGGTTTAACTTTAGTTGAATATTCCACCAGCACTTTAGCCAGCTTCTCAAGTCTGTAATCTTTCATATTATGCCCTCCGTTTTATCTAAATGTCTTGACATATGCTCTTTCAATGGATTATTATATCACTTGAGTAAAGACTATGACAGGGATTAGTAAATATTATTTTGTTTTTCAGAGAAAAGGCGGTTGGTGCGAGCCTCAAACACATGATATTGAACCTGCCCCTCGAGTTCCGCGGGATAAAAATCCGCGGCGTTATCCGCGTTAAGGCTTTGAGAGGACGCAATACAGCGTCAAATTGGGTGGCACCGCCGATATTAACCTTGGTCCCTTTATTTTTATATGGGATGAAGGCTTTTTTATTTTAGAAAGGAGTACTGAAATGGCTAAGGACAAAAAATTTGTTGAATCTATTACTGACATGGAGGTTGATTTTCCACAGTGGTATACAGATGTTGTACGTAAAGCAGACCTTGCCTCTTATTCAAGCATCAAAGGCTGTATGATAATAAGACCGTATGGCTATGCAATTTGGGAGCTTATACAAAAGCAGATGGATACGAGGTTTAAGGAAACCGGACATGAAAACGTTTACATGCCGATGCTTATACCCGAAAGCCTTTTACAGAAGGAAAAGGATCATGTAGAGGGCTTTGCACCTGAGGTAGCCTGGGTTACCCACGGAGGCGAGCAGGAGCTTACGGAACGTCTTTGTGTAAGACCTACATCTGAAACACTTTTTTGCGACCATTACAAAGACATTATTCATTCCTACAGAGACCTTCCAAAGCTTTACAATCAGTGGTGTTCTGTTATTAGATGGGAAAAAACAACACGTCCCTTCTTAAGAACCACGGAATTCTTATGGCAGGAGGGTCATACAGCACATGCGACTGCAGAAGAAGCTGAGGAAGAAACAATTAAAATGCTCAACGTGTATGCTGATTTCTGTGAAAACGTACTTGCAATGCCTGTAGTAAAGGGTCAAAAAACCGAAAAGGAACGTTTCGCCGGAGCTAAAGCTACCTATACGATTGAGAGCTTAATGCATGACGGAAAGCCAAAAAGAAAAAAGCGGCTTTTGAAGGCGATGTTTATACCGGTACCGAAAACAAGAAAATCCAGCTGAAGAAAATCAGGGTTATCACGGTTCCGTTTGCCGCCGACCGGCCGGCGCTGCATAAGTTTAAAGTAACGGTTTATACCGGCGTTTTCAATAACACGAATTATATTTTTCTGGCCAATGACCGTTTTTTTTCAATCAATCCGCATCCGGACAATCCGTCGGCCCAGGACGGCTGTTATGTGATGAACGAGTTCGGAATTAACGAAGTTGAACGTTTTGCTTTCTTTTCCAAAGCGGTTTATGAGCTGCTGAAAGAAATTTTTGAAGGAAAAATTAAAGACATTTCCCGGCCCAATGTTTTGATTGCCAATGACTGGCACAGCGGTGCGCTGTCCGGCCTGACCAAGTATTTTACCAAAGCGCAGATTGAAGCGCAGCGGATGAGTCCGGAGCTGGCGGAGAAAATGAAGGCATTGCCGATTGTGCATGTTGCGCATCATTTGGGTTATCAGGGGTGGGATTATGACAATACTTCCCGCATTTTGAATTCGCTTTATGAAAACACGGCAACGTTGGTGTTCAAAAATGCCAAAGCGATTAAGAACAGCAATCCCCGGGCAACAAATACTCTGATTGTGAGCGACTGTTATAATCAGGCTTCCTGCAATTTTCATCTGGCAGACAGGGTGGTAACCGTTTCCAAAAACTATATGGAAGAAGTTTCCAAGGAATTGGGGTTTGGTTTTGATTTTCGCGATATTTTGAAAATACGCAAAGATCACCGCAATTTCTTCGGGATTGTCAACGGTTATGAAAAAAAGCTCATTTCGCCGAACAAAGAAAAAATTGAGGGGCTGAACACTTATTTTCAGGGATTTGATTTTCGGGTTTTTGATGAAAACAGTCTTGAGGCCAAAAACCATAATAAAGCCGAATTCATCAAGTTGATTTCCAAAATTGCTGCGGATCCCGATTATAAGAAATCAGTCATTCCCCTGATAGACATTTATAAATTTGAGGATATTTCCCAGTCAGTCAAAAATCCGGCGGAGACGCCGATTTTTTGCGCAACCAGCCGTCTGGTCGAACAAAAAGGCTATGATATTGCGGCGCAGGCAATTTTGAAGTTGATTCACGAATTTGACGATTTCAAAAAGGAACTGCCGATTTTTGTGATGGGCGGCGCCGGCGATGATACGAATTTTGCTATTTTGACGCATCTGAAAGACAAGATATCCCAAATTAATCCCAAAGCGGGAGAACGTATATTTGTCTTTCGCGGTTATCGGGACCAGTTTGCCTATGCGGTTCAATTGGCTTCGGATTTTTATCTGATGCCCTGCCGCTTTGAACCCTGTGGTCTGACCCAAATGGAAGCCATGGCAAAAGGCGCTCTGCCGGTGGCAATGTCAACGGGCGGGCTGGTCGATACGGTTGACGACGGCGTCAACGGTTTCCGTACCGAGGTTTTCTTTACCGAAGGGCGGCGGGTTTACGGCAATAATCTGACAGCCAAACGGCTGAAGAACAATGTCAACGCTTATGCCGAAACTCTGCAAAAAGTTTTGGATACGTTTTATAATAATCCGCAAACAATTACCGAAATGAAAAAAAATGCCATGATTAAGAACTTTGGCTGGGACGTGGAAGACGGGTCGCTGTATAAGTATTACAATCTGCTGCGTTTCGGTCATCTGTAAAAATTTGTCTGGCCGGCAACCGGAGCAATATAAATTTATAACTGAAAAGAGAGATAATGATGAGACATTCCGGACGTGAAAATGATGAAATCCGTCAGATTGAGATTATTCCGAATTTTAATCCTTATGCCGAGGGTTCCTGTTTGATTAAGTGCGGCAACACGCATGTGGTTTGCACCGTGAGCATGGAAGAAAAAGTTCCGGCCTGGCTGAGGGGGCAAAACCGGGGCTGGATTACTGCCGAGTATGGTATGCTGCCGCGGGCAACGCAAGTCAGAGTTCCCCGTGAACTGAAAAAGCCTTCCGGCAGGACACAGGAAATTCAGCGTCTTATCGGGCGTTCTTTGCGTGCGGTGGTTGATTTGACCAAAATGAAAGACATTTCCTTGTGTGTGGACTGTGATGTAATTCAGGCCGACGGAGGAACCCGGACAGCATCGATTACCGGGGGGTTCGTTGCTTTGTCGCTGGCAATGGATAAGCTTTTGGCGATGAAAAAAATTAAGGAAAATCCGATAAAAGAGCATGTTGCAGCGGTTTCCTGCGCCATTCACGAAGGCTGCAAAGTGGCCGATGTTGATTATATCGAAGATTCCAATGCGCAGGCGGATATGAATTTTGTGCTGACCGAAAGCGGCAAAATTGTTGAAATTCAGGGAACGGCCGAAGGAAACCCGTTTGAAGAATCCGATTTTAACGAGCTTCTTTCTTTGGCCCGGAAGGGAATTCGGGAGCTGATTGCCAAGCAGCATGAAGCTTTGGGGAAATAACAGTTCTTTACAAACGAAAAGTTTCTGATATTTTGAAGGTGAGAAAACCATTATTAAAATATTAGATGTCAAATTAAAAAGAGCAGAAGTTATGGAAATCAAAAAATTAGTGATTGCTTCGCACAATCAGGGAAAAGTCGGTGAAATCCGTGAAATGCTGATGCCTTACGGGGTGTCAGCCTTCT